>Ga0116227_10011617_pt1 | contig 14726 bp, 15 predicted proteins | sample S1TSphgellanicum_FD_89693 | JGI IMG/M metagenome (GOLD analysis project Ga0116227, IMG submission 89693) | Host-associated microbial communities from peat moss isolated from Minnesota, USA - S1T2_Fb - Sphagnum magellanicum MG | ecosystem: Host-associated > Plants > Peat moss > Unclassified... | reverse complement strand
CTGAAGAACTGGCGCAGCAATCAAAAGAACTCCGGCTTTTTGCCGCACGAACGCGCCTGGATGGATGCGCTGCTCGGCACAGCGGAAGCACCGGGCGCGTGGGTCGATGGCTATCGCGCTCTGTATCCCACGCTCGAAGCCGAGGCCTATACCTGGTGGAGCAATCGTGGCAATGCTTACGCGAATAATGTGGGATGGCGCATCGACTATCAGCTGGTCACGCCGTCGTTGAAGGACAAGATCAAACTCGCTACCGTCGCGCGCACGCCGCGATTTTCCGATCACGCGCCGCTGACGCTGGACTATTCGCTTTGAAGGTCGCATAGATCGATGTTGATCGATAACGCAACCTCGCCGCGCCGCGGCTGGCGTAACTTGCTCGCAGCGTATTCGCATCCGCGCGTGATCGCCATGCTGTTCCTCGGCTTCTCCGCCGGGCTGCCATTTCCGCTGGTGTTGACCACGCTTTCAGCACGTTTGCGGCAGGCCGGTATCGACCGCACCACCATCGGCTATTTCAGTCTCGTCGGCCTCGCGTATTCGCTGAAATATTTCTGGTCACCGATCGTTGATCGACTGCAACTGCCCGGCGTGCATCGACTCGGCCGGCGCCGCAGCTGGATGCTGTTCGCACAATGCGGCATCGCCCTCGGGCTGGTGCTGATGGCGCTGGACAATCCCGCCAAAAACGCCGCCCATTTCGCCTGGATGGCAGTATTTACAGCCTTCTGCGCAGCCACACAGGATATTGCACTCGACGCTTATCGCATCGAAGCGGTGAGTCTCGAATGGCAGGGCGCGATCGCTGCGACGTATCAAACCGGCTATCAACTTGCCTTGATCTGCGCTGGCGCCGGCGCGCTGCTTGCCGCGGCCGGCTATGGCTGGACGACGGCTTATCTGTTGATGAGCGTCTGCGTTGCAGTCGGCATCGTCACGACGATCTTGATCGCCGAACCGGATTCGCAAATCGATCGCGCAACGATGACACAGGAAGCGCGCGTCGTCGCATTCCTCGAACGCAATGCGCATTGGCCCGCACCGCTGCGCCATACGATGGCCTGGCTGATCGGCGCAGTCGTTTGCCCTTTCATCGATTTCTTTTCGCGCAATGGGCTGCGCGCGGGCCTGCCGATTCTGGCCTTGATCATCACCTATCGTCTCAACTACACGACGATGGGTGTCGCTGCCAATACGTTCTATCTCGATATCGGCTACTCGCTCAAACAGATCGCGGTGATCGCCAAGGGTTACGGAATCCTGCTGACCTTGAGCGGCGGTCTCGCCGCCGGTTTGATGGTCAAGCGCTATGGCATTCCGCGAACGCTGCTGGCCGGCTTCGTGATGTTGACGATCGCCAATCTGGTTTACGCGGGGGTCGCACAGCACTTCGCAGCGGAAATTGCCGCGCATCAGGCTGATCCGAAAATGCTGCTGAACCCGGATATCGCCTGGCTTGCCGCCGCGATCAGCTTCGACAACATCGCCAATGGCATCGCCGGCACGGCGTTCATCGCCTATATGTCTTCGCTGACCAACACTGCCTACACCGCCACGCAATACGCGCTGTTCGGCACCTTGTGGAGTCTTCCGGCAAAAAGCATCGCCAGCCAGTGGGGCAAGATTGTGGATGCTTTCGGCTATCCGGATTTCTTCATTTATACTGCGGTGATCGGCCTGCCATCCTCACTGCTGATTTTGTGGCTGATGCGCCAGACACCTGCAAAATCAGGCCTTTCAGGCTAGCGCATCCATCGGGCAAGCGCTTAATCGCCGGCCGGTGCAGCGGCCGCACAAAGGCTCTCAATCGCCGATAAAAATGGCGCAAGCCTCTTTCGGGCAAGGACGGCTCGATATGGCGACGCGATATATACACGCGGATACAATGCTGACTCCCTGGCTTTTCGATGCGGCTTCCTGGAGTTCTCATGCGCCATCTGACAACCCTGTTTCTGGCGGCTTTGCTGTCTTGCGGGTTTTACGCAAATGCCGCCTTCGCGCAGTCCACGCCGGCACCGCTGACCATCGCTGCCGCGACCAATCTGGCGGATGTGATCGAATTGCTGGATGCTTCGTTCGTGCAGCAGAATCCGGATGCCGCAGTGAAGGTCAGCACCGGTTCGTCCGGCAACTTTTATGCGCAGATCAAGAACGGCGCGCCGTTCGATGTGTTCATTTCCGCAGACATGGATTTTCCGCGCAAGCTGATCGCGGAGGGCGAAGCACAAGCAGATTCTCTGCTGCTCTACGCGATCGGCCGTCTCGCCTTGTGGAGCACCAATCCGGCGGTGGATGTTAGCCGCGGCCTGCTCTGCCTGACGCAGCCGCAAGTCCACAAGATCGCCATCGCGAATACTGAAACCGCACCTTATGGACGCGCGGCGAAGGCCACTCTGGAAAGCACGCATTTGTGGAAGCCGCTGCAAGGCGAGCTGGTGACCGGTGAAACAATTTCGCAGGCCGCGCAGTTCGTGCAAACCGGCAATGCCGACGTCGGCTTCGTTGCCTATTCCACCTTGAAATCGCCCAGGCTCGCCGGTGTCGGCCAATTCTGGCTGGTGCCGCTGAGCGTGCATCCACCACTGGAACAGGGCGCGGTCATCACGCAGCATGGGGAGAACAATCCGCTGTCGGCGAAATATCTGGCATTCCTGAAATCGGCGGGCGCGCAGGCAATTTTCGGCCAGTATGGTTATTCGATGGCCTCGGCCGTGCAGCACTGAATATCCCGCATCAATGGATTCGACCGCGAGCTTTGCCGGCATTCCGGCCGAGTTGTGGCGCGCGCTCTGGCTGACGCTGCGCCTCGCCGCGGTGAGCACAACTCTGCTGCTGATGCTAAGCCTGCCACTGGCCGGCTGGATCAACCGCTCACGTTCACGCGCCGCGCCGGTGATCGAAGCGCTGGCGAGTTTGCCGATGGTGCTGCCGCCGACGGTGATCGGCTTTTATCTGTTGATCGCGTTCGGCAACCACAGCCCGCTCGGCCGCGCATGGTTGTGGACGTTCGGCCAATCGCTCGCATTCACCTTCAGCGGCCTCGTCATCGGCTCGGTGCTGTACAGCCTGCCGTATGCGCTGCAACCGATACAGCTCGCGCTGCGCGAACTCGATGCGGCCTTGATCGAAGCCGCCGTCGCGCTCGGCGCAAACCGGCGCACGGTGTTCTGGCGCGTGATGGTACCGGCCGCGCGCAGCGGCATTCTGGCCGGCGGCGCACTCAGCTTCGCGCACACCATCGGCGAGTTCGGTGTGGTGCTGATGCTCGGTGGAAATATCCCCGGCGTGACCCGCGTCGCCTCGATCGCGCTATACGACGAAGCACAGAATCTCAATTACGCCGTGGCGCATCGCTACGCGCTGCTGCTGCTGGTGATCTCGTTCGCCATGCTGATGTTGATCGCCAGCTTCCGGCGCCAATCGCAAGCCGCTGCGCGGCCGCTGCTACGTTGATCGCGCCGCTATCAGCAAGTCATCAATACGTTTATCAGCGCCGCTCAAGGACAAGGAATCGTAAAGCGCTGATGAATCGCCTCGATGGCGGCGAGCACTTCTTTATCGAGCTTCACATCGATCGACGCCAGGTTTGAACGTAGCTGCGGCATCGTCGTCGCACCAATGATGTTGGCGCCTAGAAAGGTGCGCGTATTGACGAACGCCAAAGCCATCTGCGCGAGATCGATCCCATGTTTTTTTGCCAGCGCCGCATATTCGCGCGTGGCTAATTCCGCCTGCTCGCCGTTGTAACGCTGGAAGCGCGTGAACAGTGTGAGGCGTCCATCGGGGGGCCGCGCGCCGTGCAGATATTTGCCGCTGAGCACGCCGAACGCCAGCGGTGAATAGGCCAGTAGCGGCAGCTGTTCACGATGCGCGAATTCGGCGAGACCGACTTCAAAACTGCGATTCAGCAGGCTGTAAGGATTCTGGATCGACACCACGCGCGGCAATTTCTGCTCGCGTGCCAAGCGCAGATATTCCGCCGCGCCCCAGGGCGTTTCGTTGGAAATTCCGATATGACGAACCTTGCCCGCCTGCACCAGTTCGCCGAGTGCGGCGAGCGTTTCGGCGATCGGCGTGGTGTGCTGGTCGTCGCTGGCGCGGAATCCAAGCTGGCCGAAGAAGTTAGTGCTGCGTTCCGGCCAATGCACTTGATAGAGATCGATGAAGTCGGTCTGCAGGCGTTTGAGGCTGGCATCGCAGGCGGCCAGCACCTGCGCGCGGGTGAGCCGCGGGCCGCCGCGAATATACGGAAACGCGCCGGGGCCGACGACTTTGGTGGCGATGACTAGCGTCCTTCGATTGCGCCGCGCGGCCAGCCAGCTGCCGAGATATTGCTCGGTGCGGCCCTGTGTTTCAGCCTTCGGCGGCACGGGATACATCTCCGCCGCGTCGATGAAATTAACGCCCTGCGCGATCGCATAATCCAGTTGCTCGTGCGCTTGCACCTCGGTGTTCTGCTCGCCCCAGGTCATCGTGCCGAGGCAGATCGGGCTGACCTTGAGATCGGTACCGCCGAGTTTGCGCAATTCCATTTGGGCTTCCTTGATGAGCGAATATTGAGCGGTTTTTTTGCGTGAGTTTTAAGCGGAATTTTTGGGCGTTTCAGGTTTTTTCGGCATCGTCGAGCAAGGCTTTTCGGCGCCGCGCGACGAGGCGTTTAACGGCCGGCCGCAATGTTGCTTCCATCGCCGCTTCCATCTGTTCGCCGGGTACCACCAGCGTCATCGGCCGCGACAGGAACGCGCCTTCGATGCCATCCACCAGCTTGCCGATATCCGCTTCCACGCGCGAATTCAAACGGAAGCTGATGACCACCAGACTTTCTGCCTGCGTGGGAATTTCGCGCTCGACAAAAGGATTGCTGGTATCCACGAGCGGTACGCGCTGGAAGTTCACATCGGTGCGCGAAAACTGCGGCGTGATGTAGTTCACGTAGTCGGGCAAGCGCCGCAGGATCGTCGCGGTCACGTCCTCGGGTTTGTGGCCGCGCTCATCGCTGTCGCGGCGGATTTTCTGGATCCATTCGAGATTGATGATCGGCGTCACGCCAATCAGTAAATCCACATGGCGCGCGATGTTGACTTCGGAAGTCACCAGGCCGCCATGCAGGCCTTCATAAAAAAGCACATCGGTATCCGGCGCCAGCTTGGTCCACGCCGTGAACGAGCCGACCGTCAAACCCGCTCGGCGGGCTTCTTCCTCCGTATGCAGATATCGCCGCACCAGACCGGTGCCGCGCGTGCCGTAATCACGGAACAGTTTTTCGAGCTTGGCGAGCAGGTTGGCGCCAGGTCCGAAATGGCTGAAATTTTCGCCGCGGATGCGCGCCTTTTCGGTGAGCGCGCGCATCTGCTCCCGATCGTAAGCATGGAAACTGTCGCCTTCGACGTACGCGGCATCCAGCTTCAGCGATTCGAAGATGCGGCGGAACACGCGCTGCGCCGTGCTGGTGCCCGCGCCGGAGGCACCGGTGACGGCGACGATCGGATATTTGACGGACATTTCCCTAGTTCCTCCGATTTCCTTAGCTCACGTCAACGGCGCTGATATTCGAGATCGAACACCGCGTGGCCGAGCCGCAGACCGCGCGCTTCAAAGCGCGTCAGCGGACGATCATCAGGACGGCTGATAAAACCTGCTGCGCCAGCAAGATTCTCGAACTCGGGCAATGCATCCAGCACTTCGCGCATGTGCGCAGCATATTCAGCCCAGTCGGTTGCCAGCCGCAGACGACCACCGCTGCGCAGCACGCGCGCCAGAAGCCGAGCGAAATCGGTCTGGATCAGGCGCCGTTTACGGTGCCGTTTTTTCGGCCAGGGATCGGGAAAGAAAATCATTACCTCATCAACTGTGCCAGCAGGTACAGCGATCTGGAGCAATTCCACCGCGTCGGTACAGGCGACACGCAAGTTGTTCAAACCCAGCTGCTCGGCGCGCTGCAACAGGCGCCCGACGCCGGGCCGATGCACTTCAATACCGATGAAGTTGGTGTTGGCACGCGCGGCGGCGCATTCGGCCAGATGATCGCCGCTGCCGAAACCAATCTCGATCGCCAGCGGTGCTGTGCGCTGGAACAGGCTCGCGGCATCGATCATCGGCACCGCATCCTTGCCCGCCCGGGAATCGCCGCTGCCGATGCCGTAGCGCGGCCATAACGCATCCAGCGCCTGCGTTTGTGCGGGCGTGATGCGGCCTTCGCGCAACACGAACGAGCGGATCGCGCGACTGGCGAGTAATTCGCCCGTGGCCGACTCGCTATGTTCGATGCGACTCATGGGTTGGCTGGCTTAACGATTCTCATGCGAGTCGATATGGTCCTGATATCAGTATTTATTGGCATTCACATCTGTTGTGCTCAAACATCGGCCGGCGGCGAAGACGCACTGGCATGCCGGCGGCGCGGCATGCGTCCAGCCATAAAGGCTTCGCGGCCAGCGATCACGGCATGGTGCATCGCGCTTGCCATCAGCACCGGATTCTGCGCTTCGGCGATTGCGGTGTTCATCAGTACGCCATCGCAGCCGAGCTCCATTGCGATCGAGGCATCGGACGCCGTGCCGACGCCGGCATCAACAATTACCGGTACTTTTGCGTTCTCGACAATTTCCATGATGTTGTAGCGATTCTGGATTCCCAGCCCCGAACCGATCGGCGCGGCCAGCGGCATCACCGCAACGCAGCCGATTTCTTCCAGCCGCCGCGCGATGATCGGATCATCGCTGGTATAGACCATCACCTCGAAACCCTCCTTCACCAACTGCTCTGCGGCGATCAGCGTTGCAGTCACATCCGGAAATAACGTCTTCGCATCGCCGAGCACTTCCAGCTTCACCAGCGTATGGCCATCGAGCAGTTCGCGCGCGAGCTGGCAGGTGCGCACCGCGTCCGCAGCGGTGTAGCAGCCAGCGGTGTTCGGCAGCAGCATGCAGCGGCTAGGCGGCAGTACATCGAGCAAATTCGGCTCACCGGGTTTCTGGCCGAGATTGACTCGGCGGATGGCGACGGTGACGATTTCCGCGCGACTGGCTTCGATTGCGCACCGGGTTTCGTCGTGATCCTTGTACTTGCCGGTGCCGACCAGCAGACGCGAAACGTAATCGCGGCCGGCGATGCGCAAAAGATCGGTTTTCGCGCCGGATTTCAGGTTGGATTTCACATCAGCTTCCATGTTGGTTTCGGCATCGTTTTGCGTATTGGTGCCGGAAGCCGCCGGCTTGATCGAAGCTGCGGCGGGGCTGCTTGCGGTGGGAGCGGCTGCGGATGTCATCGAATCTTTCTCCAGCCGCTCCGCGCGGCGTTCGGCATCGGCGACGGCCGGCTGCCAGCGTGTGAATTCAGCTTGTGAATGTTGCCTAGTTTAAGGCTTGGCGAAGATCAGCCGGGCGCTTAGGCCTCGCCAAATTTCTACGAACACCAGCTCAGCCGCCGCCGATCGCCTGGACAATCTCGACACGGTCGCCCGCTTGCAGCCAGTGCTGCGCATGCGCGCTTTTCGGCACGATACTGCCATTGATCTCGACCGCAACCCGGCGGTCAGCGTAGCCCTCGCGTTCGAGCAACAGGCTGATCGTCAGCGAATCACTGTGCTCGCGCCCGGTACCGTTGACGACAATTTCCATCCGTGGATTTTAACGCGCCGGGATTGCGGAAGTTCGGGCTCAGGCTTTTGAATGGCCGCTTTCAGGATTCAGGAATGAATACTTTGCCAGTGCAGCAATCCATCTACGGTCGGTTCGACATGACCTTCGGCACCGATCGGTTGTGTATCGAGATCGGTAAGCCTGCGCAGTGTTGCGGTATCGTCCGCCGCCACGCGCACCATCAATCGCTCGCCAGCAGGCGTGCGCGCGATCACCGTGCCGAAATCCGGCTGGCCATCGCGCCGGTAAATGATCGTGTAGGTTTCGATCGCAGCACGACCCTCATATTCCAGCCGTAATCGCGGCACGGCGGCGCGCTCGGCGTTGGCAATCGCATCGACGTTGTAAGCATCCATCATCGGCGCCAAATTCGGCTTGGACGACAACACCAGCGCATGATGCTGGGTGACGAATTCGCCTTCACCGTATAGTAGCGCCAATGAATCCGCCTTGCTGCGCAGCAGACGCACCAAGCTTGCGGCGGCGTGCGTCATGTAATTGTTCCAGGGCGTGCCGAAAAAGCTCAGCCCACCGGCAACCGAAAGCAGTGCGTCTTCAGTCAAACCCAATGCACGCCGCGCCATCTTCGGCACGGAGGGAAAACAGCTGTAAAGCTCAATGAAGTCGAATGCCGCAGTCGCGTCTTCCTCCTCGATCAAGCCGACCTCGGCACGCAACGCGGCCTCTTGCGCATGCGAACGATGGTATTGGTCGCGCTGCAAATAATCGCGCGATTCACTTGCCTGCGCACCGCCCCAGACATAGATCAGCCGATCTTTGGCGACACCCATTTCAAGCGCCGTGCCGAGGCTGGTAATCAACACGGCTGCGCCCTGATTCACCCGCGGGTTCGCCACCACATGCTTGGTATACGGCTAGGCAATCGAGGGATTCTGCACCGAAGGCGTAGTGATTTCTGCGGGCGTGAATACGCGCTGCACCCAAGCATTGGGATTGCGCGCTGCAGCCTGGGAAAACTGGCTATAAAGCTGTCCGGTTTCGGCGAGCGCCTGCCGCTGTGTTTGGCCCCAATGCGCCTGCGCGGCGTTTTCGTAGAACGGATAAACCTGCGCCGGCATTGCAACGCCCTGACGAAACGCCAGCGGATGCACCCGATCGTACACGCTCAAAAGCTTTGCCTGCGGATCGCTCGGCGTCCACGGCAAGGGCACGCGATTCTTCAGCGTAGCGGCCACCGTATAAGCTGCTTCAGCACCGGCCACGGCGGTGACGCGCGACTCACCACGCGCAATGCGCAAAGCGGCTTCGTGGATGAATCGTACCGGGCTTTCGCCGCCGATTTCGCCGTAAACTGCGCAGCGCGGTCTGATGCCCAAGCGTGCCGAGAGCAAACCGCAGACGTCGGCATACGACCACGAAAGTTCGGCGACAATGTCGAGCGAATCGATGTCGTGCAGCATGCGCACACCGAAATCCTGCTCGGCACGCAGCAGCGCCTGCTGCATCAAACTCAGCGGCTCGCTGGAATCAAGCGGATCGCGGCCACACTCGCAAACTTCACCGGCGCCGACGATCACGTTAGTATGCGATGTGTTCGTCCCGTGCTCGAAACGCCTTTTGCTTTCCAAAAAAAACGGCAAATTATTCCTTGGGCCATGACTAGGCCCCGTAATAGTCCAGCTACGGGGCAAACCGTTTCAGCAAATTGAAATCGCGTTTCGATATTAGGACATATAACAATGACGGCGAAGAAGAAGGGTTACGCAAATCAAAAGCAGGCGCGCTTGGCCAAAGAAGTTTCAATAGCACAAGCGCAGGTTAAGCCGGATGGCTACGAGATGTCATTGGGAGAGTTGATCAGCATCTATGAAAGGGGTGAAATTCTCATTCGTCCCGATTACCAGCGCTTGTTCCGGTGGAGTCAAGAACAGAAAAGCCGACTCATTGAGTCAATTTTGATAGGGATCCCAATTCCCCCGCTGTTTGTTTTTCAAGACGACTCGGGAAAGTGGGAATTGGTCGATGGACTCCAACGTGTATCAACGATCTGCGAGTTTAGGGGGTTCTGAAAAAAGTCGGTTCGTCAAAGAAAGAATTGGCTTCGACGCTCTCCGGCACAAGTCTTATACCTGCCCTTGACGGGGCTAGATGGGAAAAGTCGACTGATGGTTTCGAACTGCCAGAGGCGCTAAAACTTCGCATACTCCGCGCTAGGATTCGGATAGAAATCTTACAAGTTGGAAGCAGCCCGAGAAGCCGATACGAACTTTTCCAACGCTTGAATACAGGAGGTTCGCTGCTTACACATCAAGAGATTCGCAACTGCGCGATCATTATGGTGGACAAATCGTTCTTCGAATGGTTAGAAGCATTAACGAAGCACTCTACCTTCATCAAAACCTCGGATCTCACCGACTCCGCAATAGAAAAACAAAGACCATTAGAGTTAGTGACGAAGTTTTTTGCTTGCAACTATTTTCCCTACAGGTCAGAGTGGGACTATCACGATTTTCTTGATGAAGCCGCGGTTAGTTTGGGCGATTATGCCTTACTTGACACGTCTAAAAAGCCCGACGTATCCTTAATGCCACAGGCCGGGATTGCTTCCATTGTGTTGTTAATCTTCGTAGCTATAGTTTGGATCGTTGACCTTATCGAACCTATCAGTTTTAGGGTTGTATACGAAGCAGAATCCAGTGCGTCGAAGACCGCGCAAGTTCTCATCAGGAATGTCATCGACGTAGCAGACGTAACCGTAGAACCACAGATTTACTCCAGCGTCGTCAAGGTTATTTTCCCGTCTTTTTTGGGCCCTCCATTTTACGGCGACAAAGTCCACTGGCGGATAGTACGCATGCGCGAAATGTTGGCCGCGTCCTATGCGAACGCGCGGCAATTCGCTTTCTTCTTGGAAGGGCGGTATCGCGGGAAGTCGGTTAGTCAATTCGTAAGAAACAGACCCTTCCACGATAGTACCGGCAGATTCACCGACGTTAGCTACGACGAATTGAATTTTTGTTTCTCTACCAATAGGCGCATTTGGTGGGGTACCTTCATCCAAAGAGACCCTGCGGATGATAATTTTTGGCCGATGGCTGGCTATAAATTCTACCCTCGCAAGTTCCGCGGAACGAATTGCGGCATTGGCAGTTTTTCTAGTTTCGATTCCAGTCCAAAACAAAAGACAGATGGCAACGAAACTGAGCGCGCAAGCGAAACACGATGCGTAAAATTGCTGTTCGGCAGCGGCAGCAGCGCGATTGTAGGCATTCAAATCTTCTGTATTGAAATTATCGCTTGTGTTCTCGCGGGTTTGGGAGTGTTCTGTTTTCTCTTGGGTGTTGATAGCCCTGACAAGAAGCGGCGCTTTATCGGAAAGGCATTGTGCGGCCCTATTTTTATCTCGGGGTTGAGCTTTTCCAGTTGGGCATTGTTCGCCAATCCCGTTGCTATTTGGGGTTTGTGCAGCGTCTATTGAGGCTGAACACATAAACATCAATATGAATACTGCGATCTTCACTGAGTCCGCCCCCGTGGCTTGCGGTTCTTCTGGCGTCTCAGCATCCTGCTACGGCCGCTCCGAAGATGTCCGCGTTTTTCCGGTTGTTGTAGCGGAACTGGAACTCAGCGACATACAGAGGCAGGTACTTGGCGCTCACCTTGTGATAGGTGCCGATGACGCCGCGCTTCACCAGCGACCAGAAGCCTTCAATGGTGTTCGTATGCACTGCGCCGGTCACATAGTTGCCGATGGAGTGCTGGACAACACCGTGCGGATATTCACGACCAATCTTGTTATATCCACGGTGTTCATCGGTCGCCAACAAGCTGACTTTGTTGCTAACCGTTTCACGAATGAAGCTAGACAGGGTATCGCCGTTTACGCGATCAATGACGCGGGCAATGACGTTGCCTTTGCGCTGCACAGCGCCGACGACGATCGCTTTACCGGTGCCACCCGTACCACCAGCCGATCCAGTGCCGCCGGGTCCGCCGCGCTTGTCCTTGTGCCGGTTCTTGGCCTTACCGCCAACGTAGGTTTCATCGACTTCGACGATACCCATAAGCTTTTGGAACTCGGTATCCATCAGCGCCGTTCTGATCTTGTGGCAGATGCTCCACGCCGTCCGATAAGAACCGAAACCCATCGTACGGTAAATCTGGTGAGCGCTAACGCCTTTCTTGCTGGTCAGCATCGTGTGAATGATGCGGAACCACTCACGAAGCCCTTTGTTCGTATTCTCGAAGATAGTGTTAACGAGCACCGAAAAACGGTATCCATCAGAGCTGCACTGACGGCACTGCCAGTGGAACGGCTTGGCTTTGACTTCGTTAACTTTCTCACTGCCACAGCGCGGACAGAAGACAACACCGTTCGGCCAGCGACTATTCATCAGATACGCTTTGCAGGCATCGTCATCAGTGAATATTGCCTCAAACTGGCCGATAGTCATCTGATTGATTCTGGTGTTGATCGTCATTTCCGCGCCCCTTCTAACTATGGGAGCAGATTACAGTGAATGAATTACCGTGTCAAGTAAAGCATAATCGCCTTAGTTTGGCCCTTGATGCGAACTTTGCCCGCGATAAACGTGCGGCAGATTTTAAAGCGGCGTTTGATATCATTGGATAATCTATGGGCAATCTAGCTTTCAGAAGGACAAAGGAAGGTCGACCTGTTGGTTCTTTCTCTGATGCTGCCTTCGAAGCCATTTGTGTGGGCGTTCTGCATAACTTGGTCCGTTGGCAAAAAAAGAATAGTGGTGAAGCGCTTAAGAAGCTTGTAACAGCGATGTGGGATCAGCCCGATTTCAAGAAGAATACCGGTGCTGGAGTTCGAGGGACTACTCGTTTGGTGAAGCTAATTCCTTTTTCAAAGAAATATTTCGCATAGCTCACTTTGTTCGGCATCTCTTATGAAAGTCCGAACGACAACAGACCTTTTGACTACGATAGATTCCGATTTAAGCTGGCGGAAAAAGGAACTTCGGTATCTTGCGAACAGAATTAATGGAGCAGAATCCGAGTCACAGCTCTGTTATGTTCGCGCTGCTGTTGCCCTTCTATATGCTCACTGGGAAGGTTTTGTACTGATTGCACTGCGCGCTTATATAGCATTCGTTAGTAGCCAACGAATAGTTTTCGACAAATTAAAACCTGAGCTTCGTGCTGCAATTCTTAAAACAGAAGTGCGCCGATTGGAAAAAGAACCCGGTGGCGCTGCACGTGCGCACTTGTTCCGTGCATATGAGAGAGAAATTGGAAAAATTCATAAGTTCACGGGAGATGCAATCATCGTTGCGGAATCAAATCTCAATTCCGCTAGATTTTTGGGGCTGATAGCCGCCGTTGGGTTAAACGAGTCTGAATTTAACTCAGCCTCGAAATTTTTGGATGAAGCTCTCCTTAGCAAACGCAATTCTGTTTGCCACGGTGAGCGTCTGATGGTGGACCGGGCAGGATATCTTTCCACCGAAGTTCAGGTAATCGCGCTCACAGAACAACTTAAGACTGCGATTGTAAATGCGGCGTCGACCCGTGCTTATAAAATCTAAGAGGTCTCCGTTCGCTTCGACTTCAGATTGCCAACTTGCGATCATGTCAGTAATCACAATAGCTTGGACTCTTGAGGTAAAATTTCTCACGTTCCGCGGGTGTAGTTCAATGGCAGAACTGCAGCTTCCCAAGCTGCTAGCGTGGGTTCGATTCCCATCACCCGCTCCATTTTTACTCGGCCAACTCGATCCGCTGCGCTTCGATACCGTTGGCGCCGATGAGCAAGCGCGCCACCGCAATCGGCAATTTGAAACGACGCGGACCGCTGCTGCCGGGGTTAACGTAAAGCACCCCGCCGCGACGCTCGTATCCCGGCTTGTGCGAGTGCCCGCTGACCACTGCATGCACAGGGTTTTTGCTGACTTTCCAGTCTACCGCCGGGTTCAATTCATTCAGATTGTGCAGCACATAAATGCGCATGCCGCCGGCTTCGAGCCATGCGCGTTCGGGCACATTGGCATATTCGGCATCGACATCGTTGTTGCCGCGGATCGCGGTGAGCGGTGCGAGTTCGGCCAGCCTTTGCAGAATTGCGGGATCGCCGATATCGCCGGCGTGGATGATGAAATCGCTGCCGCGCAGCGCTTCGATCGCACTGGCTCGCAGCAGGCCGTGCGTGTCGGAAATCAGGCCGATGGTGATCGTTTTCATGGTCGGATCAGCATTCGCGGCGGAGTTCGGAAATGAGCATCTGAAACCAGATGAAATGATGAGCCAGGTAATGCCTTCAGCCAAGCTTGTCTAGATGTTACGCGCAGCTTTGAAATCGCAATGCAAGCTGCGCAAGTTAGCATGAGGTTAGTCCCTTCAAAGTCGCCCGAACTCAGTCGCTATTTTTGGGTCTATCGGCTCGATGATGTCCGCTCCAAAAATGATTCCTGTGCCCTTGACCCATCGCACCGTGCTGGTGCCGTTGATCGTTGCCTGCGCGCTGTTCATGGAGAATCTCGACTCCACCGTCATCGCCACCGCGCTGCCGGCAATTGCGACCTCGTTCAAGGAAGATCCGCTGCGGCTGAGCCTGGCCATCACTTCGTATCTGCTGAGTCTCGCAGTGTTCATTCCGCTAAGCGGCTGGATGGCGGATCACTTCGGCGCACGTCGCGTGTTTCGCAATGCGATTCTGGTTTTCACCTTCGGCTCGATTCTCTGCGGATGTTCGCGGACGATGCCGGAACTGGTCGGCGCGCGCATTCTGCAAGGCGTCGGCGGCGCGATGATGGTGCCGGTCGGGCGGCTGGTTTTGCTGCGCAAAATTCCGAAAAGCGAACTGGTGCGCGCGATGTCGTACCTGACGATTCCCGCGTTGCTGGCGCCGGTTTTCGGCCCGCCGCTCGGCGGCTTTCTGGCGACTTATGCGTCGTGGCGCTGGATTTTTTTCATCAACGTGCCGATCGGCGTTGCGGGCTATTGGCTGGTGACGCGCTTCATCGAAGAAGTGCGCTCAGCCGAGCGGCCGCCGCTCGATTTGCGCGGCTGGCTGCTGGTCGGCAGTGGACTCGCCGGCCTGGTGCTGGGCTTTGAGAGCCTCGGCAAAGGCGTTTTTCCGGCGAGTTTCGACTGGCCGCT
>Ga0116227_10011616_pt1 | contig 14727 bp, 8 predicted proteins | sample S1TSphgellanicum_FD_89693 | JGI IMG/M metagenome (GOLD analysis project Ga0116227, IMG submission 89693) | Host-associated microbial communities from peat moss isolated from Minnesota, USA - S1T2_Fb - Sphagnum magellanicum MG | ecosystem: Host-associated > Plants > Peat moss > Unclassified... | reverse complement strand
TTTTAGCTTCAAAAGTAGCATGTCATTATATATATATATATTTATATATATATATATATATATATTTTTTTTTTTTTATCTTCTCACTCAATGTTGGGTGGACTATGAATGGAATGTGTATTGAAATGGGGACATGTTTTGTAATAATGAAGATAAATGTTAAAATAAACACATGAATTTTAATTATTTCAACACTTGTTTGATAAACTTATTGAATAAATTTGAACTGATTTTATGTTTTCTTAAATAAATGATCAATTTCATTCCACAATCAACAATTAAGGTTGAAACAACTCCTAATTTTCTTGCTAGTTTTGTCCAATTTCAGATTTCAAGTACATATCATGTAAGGTCAAGGAAATGATCAGTTTGTAAAATCAATGTAAAATTAGTCTTTTTAATGTGTTGGGTTACACAAGTCTATTACACAACAACCTTGTAATGAAAATGATGACTTTTCATTCTACCCTCAACCATAATACATGATACTTGTGGATTACGTGAATATAATATTTATGACTAATTTACTATTTCAAACTACAAAATGTATAACAAACTTGTGCTCACACATTCTTCAATTAAAACACAAAAAATGGTACAAGAATGTGGGATTCGACTTTAAAATGTTATGGTATGTTTGTGTAGGCCCACTTGGTATAAGTATTTCAGTTATATTTTCTATTTTTTTTTTGGTCCTTGGGAGGAATCTTTGTTTTTATTTTATTGTCAAGAAAGTATTTGAATTAACTTGTTTAGTTTTCTTAGGGGAACAACCAAGATTAAGGTGGCAAGGATTTTTCCTTGTATTTTTTTAGTGCCACATTCGAAGAATCCACCAAAGCACTTGGTTCCCAAGGTACCTAAAACGTCATTAGTTGCATACTCAAATGACTTAAAGTCTTCCACAACAATTTGCTTCTACATTCCATAATTAGGTGACAATGGCGAACTTGGTAACTTTGATGTTAGTATAAGTCTACTGGTGCATGTAGGTTTAGGGTTTAGGGAATTTTTTTACATGCAAGCTATACCATCTAACTTGGGAAGTCAAAAGTTTGTGGAATTCATAATCATATGCATATTAACAAATTATTACATGCATTTTGATTATTACAATATTTGATAAACACAACATACATCATGGATTATCCAGATCAATCATTTCGACCTCAAGGATTGTTATTTTGAAGCTATTTTAGTGGACAATGACCAACTCTCTCCCATTGCAATTTTGAGCTCCATTTTCACCCTTGTATTGAAAGGTGTTTTTAAACACACAAAAATGAATGGCAAACATGGCACTTTCCATTACATAGATGGCCAATTGACACCATGTTTCCAACCTTCGCATTCTTTAGTTCATAATTTGTAGCTTTCTTATTTGTTAAATTAGTGTTGTACTTGTGGCAATGTACTACACACTTAGCATAGTCAAACCACTCTCTTTTAACCATGTAATAGTTACACATGCCATTGTAAGATTTAGTTATTACTTGATTACTTTCATCTTCCTCATAATCCTTTGATACAACATCAAAATGAACTTTGTAGTCCCCACACTAAGTAATGGATCATATCACCAACCATTTTTTGATGCCTTTGGTCAAAACATTTCTTCTATTTCTAATACAAAAATGTCAATTTCTATGAATGAAAGAACATCACGATCTCTTGTGGCCAAATTTCTACATGTAACATATTGGACATCACATTCTCCCATCACTCTCACTTGACCATGTGTTTGTCAAAGAAAATATGCACAAGCTCAAGCTTCATTATCATACATTTCAAAACATCAAACCAATACATTTTTTAAAGTTCAAAATTCCTATGGATTTTCTTAGAATAGCATTATGAAAACAATGTGGACTTCACATTCTTCATCATTAATCCTTCTTTGATTGGATGTAAACCAAACCAATTATGGTCTATTGGATGATGCACGAACAATAAACAACAAGGTTGTTGGAAATTCTTGGTTTTACTTTCAAGTATTCCCATTCAAGTTTTCAAAATAAATTAGAATTTTACAAATTGATTGTCATTTTATTTTATTCAACAAGTCTTGAACTTTTGTTTTTGACAAGTACACCTCATCATAATTTTGGCTTGGTTCAAAGATAAAAGTCTATTGCAATGATGTGCATTAAGGGATCTTTAACCATGTGTACCACTATATTATAAGTTTATGCATTGATTTGTTCATTTTTTAACAAAGAGCTTTGTGTTATGGTCACCATTGGACACTTATCTAACAACCATACATAAACTATGAATTATTGTTTGGGGAGGTGGAAAAACTTATAACTATGTCAATGTTTCATGTAATACATCCACCTTTACGCATGTCCTAAATCTTCACCAATATGTTGTGCATTAGTCATAATTATTGAATCTCCTCCTTTTGATCAAGAAGGAACCACATTACATTATTCCTTTATTTTTCATAAATTCGGATTTACACATTTGGTTGAGTAGTGTTAATAACAAATCCATTGATGGCACTAATGGTATAGTTAGTGTCTCCTTTAGTTTTGGTTTGTTTTCAAGTATTGTGCAAGTTTAAACTTTAGTATGCCTTTAAGCTTTTTCAGCCTTTTATGATTTTATTTCATTGACAAACTTTTTTTATCGAACCTTACATAATTATTACTAAAAATACAAAGCTAATTTAATTACCATCAAGTGGCTTCAATCCTTATATTTAGTGTTAAATATGCACTCAAGGTTGGATCAATGGGGTGTGGGTTGCAAATGGGGAGGTGGGCAAGCCATAGGATGGCAAATAGTTTGCAAGGATTAACAAGAATGCCATTAGTGTATATGAGATGGCAACAATAGGTCTTTTGGGCAATTTAAGTTGCTAAAGGTTGATAATGTGCTTGATTTCAACTAGTTCCCAATTGATCCATTATTTTTTCTCTTTTTACTTGAGGAAGGCGGTAGCAATCAACTTGTTAGTATAAGTTTTTACAAATTAGATCTAGTTCAATGTCGATGGTTGTTAAAATCTCTACATTTAAAGATAGGCCTCTTGGTTGATTGGTTGACCATTAAGCCCTATATTCTTCAAGAATTCAAATGTTGATGTTATGGAAGAAGAAAGATTTATGTGTGATTTAGGAAATCAAGTATTTGTAACAAAAAATATTAACTAATGTACCTAGTGCATACACTTCAATTTCATTCCTTCTTGATGTTCCATAGTTCAACACTGACACATCAAGAAAAAATGAAATCAAAGCATATGCAATATGTTTATCATATTAACTTCTATTTATACCAACTTCATCAACTTTTCCATTCAAACAAAGTGGGTTGCTAGCACCCACATTTTTTTTTTCGTATACCCATTTATTTATCTTTCACCGGAGTTGGATTTCATTGCATTTTATAGTTGTTATTGAATTTTTGTCATAAAACTTGTTATTTATTTAAGACTCATTTTTCTTATAATTCATTGTTGTTATTTTTGTATGATTCCAACCCTTCATGTAGATGATTGGACATGGAATTATTTTTTGATGAATTTCTTGCTTGAAATATACTTGACATGCATTTAGACTCAAGAGGTGGGGTTTTTCACCTTAGGATTGAAATTAAATTGTTATGTATTATTTACTATTGATATTACTATTGGAAACAAGCTAAAGCTTTGTATTCACATTTGTCAAAAATGTTTGTTGGTACAATTGTAGGTTGTCAAATTGCTATAACCATTGCACTTTCCTTGCAACCTTGTATGTACCTTTAACAAATGCATGTTGCCACATATCTCAAACTTTAAACTAAGACTATTGCCATCATAATACAACCAAAAAAATATTATAGCCATGTGCACAATAGTTTCACATTGCATTTTGTCACTTCAATCCACCTAGCTTAGAAAATAGGGGTCAATTGTGCAACATTGAAAAACCCAAAAAAAACAGGGGTTAAACTCATCATCTTTAGACTTGCACTAATTTTCATTGTCATTACACATCCATTTTCTCAATATAATTCAAAACATTGTACCATAGTATAGGGTAGAACTATCCATCATCATTCACTACCCTATGATTGAACATTTCTCTAAATCTTTGTCATATGTGCTTCATTTTGAGTGATTTAAAATGTTATGAAAGTGCTACCTCAAGCTCTAGAAATCATCTTCAGTTCTACAACAAAGCAACATACATAGAATTTTTGAGTTGTTCAAAAACCGGCTTTATAATGTTTTGTGGGTTTTTTTTTTCCAGTTCTTGACCCCCTCTGGGGAGGGGGGGTTAGCACATAACTTTCTCATTTCTAATCCATTTTTGAAATTTTTTAATGAGTTAGATACACCAAGAGGAGGCATTCAAGTTTTGTTTGGACATCATAAACAATAGAGCCTTCCCCTTGGATCCAGCATGCCCTGAGCACTTAAGTGTTCGCTCACCAGCCATCCTACCCTAGTGCACCTTGGCAGCCTCAACAATAATTATATTATTTGTAAAAATGTTAAAACTTTCCCAAAAAACTCAATTTTGTAACAAATGGAAATTTGCAAAGGAAATGGGGGAATCTTTTGGAAATTTCAAGAATATTTTGCTTTTTCTACAAGGAATGTTCAAAATGATTAAATTATTTCACAAACATGCATTGAAACTTGAAATCACCCCTAAACCGCAGTATCTCCTTTGAATTGGGTTTCTCCCCCATTTCTCCCACACTCCATCCTTATAATAAAAAACCAAACAGATACACCAATTCAAAGGAGATACATTCAATGGATTACTTGAAAACCCCAAGAAACCGCATTACATTTGACATAGATTGCCATATTAATATCTTTCTACAACTTCACATAGCTATACACAAGGCTAGAGATCACATAACTAGTGTACCTTCCTTAAAGTTACACCAATCACACACAAACCATTCGCAACAACCTTGGCTGAAAAATCACAATGCAATTTGGGGGCTCCCCAAGGGGCCTTCCCCCCGCACAATTTCCTACTCTGAGATGGTCCCAGAGATTTCATGTGATTTCCATGGAGCACAGACATTTTGCTGGGATGCAACCTCAATCGTCCATTTGAATGAGTCTCCACTGCATAAATGATTTGTTCCTCAATTGTTACACTGGGTAAGGCCATGCTGTCAGGCCATCACACCTTGTACCTCAGGCTCTGGATTCAGTTCCCAAGGTGTAATGCCTCAACAATAGGGCCATCTTATATACGTAAAAACCTTTGAAAATTCTAATATCATGACAAAGCAGAAAATCTCATAACACCTATAACAAGATTGATTCAACACTAAGCAGGATTGAAATCTAAGACCTAAGCAGCAAGAATGAACATTCTCTTAGTACTCCACCTGTATTGGATTGCACCCAATGTTCTGGCTGAAATTTTCCATGCATAATATACTCATGGGTACATAGCCAACTATTCATCTCACACCAAACTCACAATGGGATTCTAAACAATCCACTCTGAAATTGCCTAGGTAGATTATTTGTATCGGTAGTCATTCAACTATCTGCCCAACACCAGTCCCACAAATTGGATTCTGCACAATCCACAGGCAAAAATTGACTATATATATGTAACATTCTTATGGGTATTCAGCCAACTATCCTCCCTAGACCAAACCCAAAAGGTGTTGGAAACATAGAAATCTTCAAGCTTAAAACTGCACAATGGACAGAACGGATGACAGGGCTAAACCAACAACCAAAACAAATGGCAATCTTGACCTACCTCAAGAGGTGAACTCTGAGTTGTCTTCTCTGTTCTACTGCTGAAAGCACTGGCTGAAATTTTGAAACCTTTGGTCAATTTCCAGGGAACCCACTTGCACTAATTTCACCAGGTAATTTCAAGGTCACATGAGCTAAACGTGTCTATGCCAATATGCATAGGTCCCTTGAAAGTTTAGGAAGGTAAGGTTCTGTAGTAGCACAGAAAGATAGATGCAATTTTCCTTCCAGGATCCCAAATTTTCTTTCAGGTAGATTACAGACTAAAACTGTCAGGATCAGCATTCCCTGCCCTCCAAGAGTTTTCAACAAAATTCTTGCAGTGGCAGAAACTGCACTGGGTCAAGCAGTGCTACTCTAGTGAAACAAAAACAATGTGCGCTGTACCATCCACAATGAAAAAACGAAGAGAGGGAAAACTGGTCCAGAATCAGACTGACTTGAGCACATGGAATCTAGAGAGAATAATTCACCTTTGTCAGGAATTTGCCCCATCATAACTGAGGCAATGTGTCATTCACAACAACACCATTCTGTTAATGATGCCGATCCATGGATTTCTCCTTCACTGGGGAAGCTCCACATTGGAAAAAAGATAATGGGCAATAACCAAGGTTGCTGGGGAAGCAGACCTGTGATGCCTGTCAAAATGTTGGGAATTATTGTTTGTAGATTCATGTTACAACAAAAGTTAGTATTGCTCCCAGTGGGACTAGATTCTAATGTGTGAAAGAGACCCAACCTTCAACTTTCCAACAGCAAAGCAAGCAATGCATGTACACAGAGGCTGTCCAGTGTACTAAAATTTGACATGACTTACAACAACATTGCACAGAAGAATGAGGTACTTCTCTTGACTGTGCCAGCTTTGAATCAATATATGCCTCAGTCTATAAAAATTCAACACTGGACCACATTTAAAGAAGGATATCTTTCTGCTGATCTAAGACAATACATGCTTTTCATCCTTCTAGGGTTAATCTCATTGCAAACACCATGTCTCCAGAATGTTGCTGCTCATATGATACACACCTAAGTTGCTGTGTTGTACCGCAGGTGTTGTTCGTAAAAATCAATAAGCTGCAACACTCTCACAATTCAATTATTGTGAGTTAACATATGCTTGCATGCCATTCAGTCAATTACTGCAGTTATCTATTGGAAAGCAAATCAAAGAAGACTCCACTTGTCATGTAGATGTGGCATGGGCATTCTATCTGGAGGTGTAGAGGAAAGCCCACCCTAAAGAAAAGAGAAAACCCAGAAGAATTCATGGGTGGTTTCAACAACAGTGTTGGTCATATGAATGTTTAGGGACCTTCAACAGCAACATGCATGGCATTGATGACAGACAAGAACATTCCCACTGACTTCATCACTTTAATGGGAAAACTCAGCCATGCTGCTGGCTAGCTCAAGAAAAAACACTAACATAGAAAGGCCAGAAAGGAAAAAAACCCAACAAAATGCAAAAACAGGAAAGAAAACAGAGAGAAGAAAGTTGAGACGAACTTTAGAGGGAAAAGAACAGAGAACAAATGGACTCCACCTGCACAATGATATCCCATTAACTACCAATGCATCAATTTGAGCAGTGAATGACAACTTCATTCCTGGATGTGCAACACGTTGTGCTAATCACATCTTGTAACTCTCCCACTAGACACAGGCAATCAGCACTATGTAAATGCAAACAGATCAGACTAATAAATGGATGCAGGTCACTCTGTTAAAGAAGAACAGTGTCACCAACCTACTTGGCAAGCTTTATCATCAGCACCATGACATTTACCAGAAGAAAGCACATGGTAGTACCAGAATTGGGTAGTTCTCACGCATAAACTTGTTATCAACTGCAACTTCCTCCCCATCCGATCTGTCAGACAGACATGAAAACCCCACAGCCTAAGCTACACAACTGAAACAATATTGGCACATGGAGATGTCAGATGCTGATAGGAAACATTAGCTCTGCACTGTCACATCAACTTGAACACAAAAACAGATCAAATGTGCCTAAGAAGGCAAGGCAAATAACCTAGAAGCCTTGAAAAGAACCACAACATCCTGCTTATCATCAGCAATACTGTTGCTGTAGCTGATGGCCTTCAGTATCTGGGTAATGAGTGGTGGACTGGCTACCCCAATGTTTCCATCCCCTGGTGGTGGAAATTTTCCAACCAGTTCAGAACCTGGAGGATTGGATGGGAACTCTCTGCTGTCAAGGGTTTTATTCCTGAAATCAGTGCTTCCCAACTCGTGTCCTGGAGTTCCCTTTGCAGTTTGGGTTGCAACTTCCTTCTCCACTCTTTGCCCCCCCTCCTTGCAGTCATCTAGAGCCATTTGCACACTTTCAATCTCCTGAGGTTGTATGGCTTGTCCTGCAGCAGCAATCGTCCTTTCTTTTGAACCTGCAGCCAGTCCCCCTGACCTTGAGCTACTTTGAATTGTCTCATTCCCCATAACTGCAATTCTTGTGTCCAATTCATCATCAGAGTACCATGTTTCCACCACCCCTCCTGCTTCTCCTCGCTGCTCAGCTTCATACATCATATGAAGACTACTGGGGAGTGTTGTCCCATTAGTGGCTATGGCATGAGTATTTGTCTGTTCTCTTCTGTTACTAGCTTCAGATGAGGGCACCAAGGGCCTTGCACTCTTCTCTGTGTAAGGCCTGGGCATGGCTTCATCAGCCAGGGCATTGGCCTCATTCACCACTTGGCTGTTTAATTTTTTCAGACCTATACCATGGGCTGCACCAATGAGGGCACTAGCCACTGATGCTGTTTCTTCATGGGTGGCTTTCTTGCCATGAGATTCCACTCGTTTCTCCCCATCTGAACAACCATTTCCAGCAACTTTACTTGTGCCTGGAGCAGCAGGATCACTGGAAGAGGAAGGCAGTGAGTTTGTGGGTGTGTCTTCTGGTAAGTCTAACAATGTTTTTGCTGAATCAGCTAAAGTGGGGTTTGTCACTCTCCCTGCTGAGGTGCCATTCCAACATGATTTGCTCTCCTTCTCTCGAGGCACAGCATAAGAATCTGTTGATGACTTTAAAGTTTCATCCCCTCCACTTACACTGGGCACAATGTCATTAGCAGTAGATGCTGAACTGTGTTTCCTCCTAACCTCAAGAGTGTAATGCCCAAATTTGCGCTTTCCCCGTCGTGCTCTTTGCCACAACATATATTCACATGATAAATAAAAAAGCTAGTCAAAATCAAGGCTGAAGAAGGATGTGTTGTCTGATTTCAAGCCTGCAAAACCCCCACACAAACAGTAACAGGCTACAGAAACAGAGGGTGTGTTTTCAATTCTTCTTGTGTAGGAGAAAAATTGAGCAAGCACACCTGTTTTCAAACTTCTCAAGGATGTCACTACATCTTTGGATGTGTTCATAAGGCTCCCATGTGTTATCTTTCTCTTGCCACCCTCTCCTGTCCCCAAAAGAGATGTATGCTTATGCCATCATCAAATCTGTATAGTTGAGCATGCACATGCACCTTTTTTTGCCTGGCAAGTCCACCACTGGTTCTTCTTCAAGCTTGAAAAGCAAACAAAGCATCAAGATGATCAAAGAAAACAAGCACAAAGGTGATGATGATCTCAGGAACCTCACCATTTCACGAAGTACTCCTTCTTTCCCTGCAAAAAACAGAAACCCCCATCCAAGTTCACATCAATCAATGCTGTCAATTTAGCAAAACCTCTGTTACCAGGGACATGAAGCAGGACAACAATGACTATACCTTGCGAATTCTCTTCTTTCGGATCGCCTCAATTTCAAACATTCCCTCCTCAAGAACCTCCTCGCGCGCAGATAAACCATCCTCCTCGACACTATCTTCTTCTTCTTCATCGTCGTCGCCGTTCCTTTGGTTATCACTGTTGAACTCCTCATATCTGTCTTCAGCGTTCTCTCGCTTCTCTTGCTTCCTACCATCCTCCTTCCCTACTTTCCCGTTGTGTTTTAGCCCAGGAGCTATGTTTGTCCCTTCCTTGGTTCTACTACTCATCTGCTCGTTGCCGATCATGTCAGGCTCCGCCGGTACCTCCCATTCCTCCTCCTCCTCCTTCTTGCCTACCGTTTTCGGGCGCTGCAAGTTTGGCGAGTACCTTATAATTTCTTGCATTGCCGACGAGAACAGTACTACTCCTCTTCCTCCTCCTCCTGCTGCGATTATCATCAATGGCGTGCTATCATCGTCGTACACCTGCACACTTTCCTGCGTACTCCATCGCTGGTTTGCCATGCCTTCCTCACAATTTCCGTCTCCAAGACAAAATAAGTAGTAAACGCTCTTGTCTCAACCAACAAACGAAGCAAGCAAGCCAGAGTGCAGCGCAACAGACGGTTGGTAACAACATCCTTCGTTCCCCACATCATAAATCAAAACTGAAGACATAAATTGAATCAGACAAAACTCAAGGAAGAAACCAAAACAACCCCCCCAAAAAAAAAAAAAAACAGTTTTTGCGAGAGAAATCTCACACAAAGTCGAACATCAGCGGCGTGCGCGCGCACACACACCCTCGAAATGCGTTCTTCATGCACAAAGTGAACCAACAACCATCTTCAGTACACGATACATTTCTTGAGTACACAGTTGCACTATGTAATGAATTTATCATTTCCTATCATAGATTTGTTAGCAATTTTTTTGGCCCTACAATAAATCCATTGCAACCCCTACAGATGACCTTCATATGTCCATGACTTGATGATTCTAACCTTCACAATTTCTCTTCTTAAACATTTGCAATTGTTGTTTACATAACTAACTAGCACCTACTTTGTATGGTTGTATTTTTTACAATTTGCGGAAATTAAAATGGATGAATTTTTATAATTTACATTATTATCGGAATGATGGTACGTTGATAATAGGATGATGTTATTGTCTTTATCAAAGATCTCAATTGTATTAAATAATTGCATGTTGTCATTTTGTGTGGTAGTCTTTGATTTTTTCCATGTTGGTTCACCCACTCTAGAGGTTGTATTTTAATTTTTAATAATCTTTTTAATGAAAATTATGTATGGACTAGTGTTGTGTGGGTATATCATTTATCCAAATATACCCATTGGGTACATGCATATGTAGGGTATCTTATTTATTTTACTCTATTTTTTCAAAATCAATATACCTTAATCAAATGCATATTCAAAGAAAGGTATATAAATTTGAAAAATTATACCCATTTCATAACCTTGGATATATCTCAAAAGTACCCATACTCAAAGTTGGGTGTGTCCTCAAATTCGAGTAAATCTCATCAGGATAAATTTCATTTAAACCCTAAATCACCATTGTTGTTTCCAATGATTGTAATGTAATGTGTTCAATTTTTAATATTGTGCTCAAGTTTCCAATTTCATGTTTAGGTTTTCAATGTGCTCCAAATAGTTTGTGCTTAGGTTTTTAGGGTTGTGCTTAAGTTTCCAAGTTTCCAATGTGCTCCAAATAGTTTGTGTTTAGGTTTCTAGGGTTGTGGTCAAGTTTCCAAGTTTCCAATGTGTTCCAAGTTCATGCTCAACTTTTTAGGTTTTAGTGTGTTCCAAATTCTTGTTCAAGTTTCCAAGTTTATAATGTGCTCCACGTTCACGCTTAAGTTTCTAATGTGTAGGCATAATGGTGTTTAAGTTTCCAAGGTGTTCCGAGTTCATGCTCAAAGTGCTCATGTTTCTAGAGTGCTCGGGTTTCTAATGTGCTCCAAGTAATTTGTGTTCAAGTTTCCAATGTTTCTAGTGTTGTGTTTAGCTTTCCAGTTTTAGGATTTTAATGTGTGGGTGTAATATTAAACTTTCAACAACAATAGGTTAATGAACAAATAAGTTTCCATTAGTTTGTGTTTAGGTTTCCAAGTTTGTGTTCTATGTGTGTGTATGTGGGTGTGTGGTACGTTGACAAACAAGTAACATTTCCATCAACTCCAAGTTCATGTTCCAACTTTGTGTTACACAAGTTTCTAGATCACAAGTCAATAATAACAAATCATGGGTTTTCAATAGTGAATTGAGTTACATGGGTTTTCAAGTTCATGTTACATGAGTTTAGGGCAATGTAAGGTAGGTGTCCAATTTTTGATTTTGTGTGTGCATGTGGAGAAGTGTTTTTTTAAGAAACAATGTAAAAGAAATACAATTTTTGCCTGCAACTTGAAATGGTGAACAAAAGCCCCACCAACCCAAAGGAATTCGCCTTTCCAAATGGTGATGCACCCTCATCCACAATTGTTGTTCTTGGTTATTCATCAACTAATAGATCTAGTATAACCATACTTGCTCCTAAGACCAATCAACAACTAGCTATATTATAACAAGCAAAATTTTGGGCTCCAATGCGATCGAAAACCTATTCCTTGGGTCTTTTTCAAACCAAATGATGATGAACATGTATCATTTGAAATATAACAAGTCTTTCATTGTATTTTGCGTCGTTCAATTATTTTGGGTGCTCATGTTTTGGGATCAAAAACTCAATGTAGGAAAAGATTAATCTCTTATAAAAATATAAATGGAACTTCAACCATGAAAAAACATTGTGAAGATGAACATTTTGACATTTTTAAAATGTATGTTAATGAGATTGTATGACATTGGCATTCTATTGAAACAAATGCCTCTAACAAACAAAGTTCCAAGGTTTGAAAAGTGGTAATTCCAAGATCCATTTCTACATTTTTTTGGTAATATTACAAAATATAAAAATTCAAATGAATAACAAAAAGCTTTCATTTTTTATTTTATGTTGGTTGTTGTGAAGGGGTTACTCTTTTTAAACATAGTTGAAAACCTATGGATGAAGCAATTTGGCTTACAAAAGGACCCACAATTGGTGTTTCCATCACGCAAATATTTAATTAAAGAAGTATTACCTTATATGATGACATGCACACTTGAAAAGTTTGTTTTACCTTATGTCAATGTTATAGTTTTAATCACAACAACATTTGGATGAGTAAAGGTGCACTTGATATTTTTGTCCTTGTGATTAATTTTTTAACATTGGATTGGGAATCAAAAGATGTCACAATTGGTCTATTTAAGACAAAAGGCATTGTTGAAATTAATCTTGTTAATAATTACAAACTTTATTTAAGGAATACAAGTTGACTAACAAAATTATTTGTTATGTGAAATATAAAGGCCCAAATCTATCTACAATAACAAACATTTTTAAACAAATCATTAATTATTATGAATTGGGGACATTGGCACCATTTGAAGGTGGTTGTTCTAGCCATGCCTTTTTAAAAACTTGCCAATATGCCATTTTTGGTGAAAAGTTAAATTCGGGTCTACAACATGTGAACATGAAATTTGCACAATCTTCAATTCAAACTTATATAACATGGCCAAAAAAATTAGGGAAAAAAAGGGTAGGATGGAAAAAAAAATCATTTGGTTATAAATTTGTGACCACGAAATCTAAGCATATTAATGAAAACAAGGTTTACTTCCAAAATAGCAATGTCCCAGCATGCCCTTGAATTTAGGGTTATTATTCATGTTTGTTATAATCAACAAACATTTGCTTTATAAGCAAAATTCCAACACCAAAACTTTGGGCCATTATAGAAAACATTGTTTGAACCCTAACCTCGATTGTATCAAGTTGTGTGTTGAATCAACATTATGGTTACTGGTTGTTGAATGATGCACTTGCAAATGTAATTAACCTTTGTGTGAAATTGACCAATAAAAGACTTTAACAAGAAATCTAAATGAATTATATTCCCCCATTTCAATTTAATGCAAAATTGTTTTTGTTAGCCAAGAGAATGTGATTAGAAGTCACTTATGTGCATACTACATTTTTGAATTGTTTGCATCAATTTGATCCCCAAAAAAACTCAAATGATGTTGGCTTTAATGTTTGATCCTAGATTCAAGGATCTTTCTATATATATTTCAAATAATTATGCGATAATAGAAAAAACCATGATTGTAGCAATAAAGTAAGATTATGAAATTCTAAGTCCTCTTTTGTGTTCAACTTATAAAAAAGTTTCTCCTTTTGCAAAACACCCCTCAAATTATAACCCCCAAGAATGGCCATTAGCAATGTTTAGTGTAAGATCGACTTAAGATCAAATTGTCATGGAACATGTAATTTTTTTAGTTTTTCTAATCACATGAAAGTTTTTAATTTTTATGATCGTAGATTTTAATAAAATGTATATAAATCAAATGTGTAATGCTAATAATTTTTCTTTGACTATATGTGCAATGGGAACTTGCATGTTTTCAAATTTTGCAATTAGTTGCAAAGTCTTGTGAAGATCCATTATAGTGGTGGAACGTGCATGAGGTGAAATGTATAGTTGTTAGATTTTAAGTATCATGGGAAGTTAAATTGAAACAAAATGGATTTTTCTATTGTTGGGATTCTAATAATACATGTCAACTTCAAATTTGAAACTTAAATCAACTTACATTAATTTCCAAAAAGTGGCCAAATGATCCATGCTTTAGTTGTGAAGCATTTGTAAAGGCTAAATCTTTTTATAGCTTTAGGGGATCTTGAAACATATTTCCTATATCAAATCTTATATATAAATTCACTTGGTCTTCCCATCCGTGACATGACGTTCTGCTGCATAATCATTTTTTATGTTTCTGCTGCGGAACCGGCCATAGGGAAAAGCATTTTCGTCTAGAACTGGCACCCCCAGGAAACCCGTTTGATTTCTACACAACTGTCCGTCCGTCTGTGCTTCTTTTTTTATCTTTTTTTTGGATTTGTTTTTTCGGAAAAATCTAAGGTTATGTATTTGCTTCTTTTTTTATCTTTTTTTTATTAAAAAATAATAAAAAAGAAATGGGCAGAAAAATCTAAGGCTACGTATTTGCTTCTTTTTTTGGATTTGTTTTTTCGTATTTTTCTCCCCTTCTCTTAAATTAACAAAAATGAAGAAACAAAATAAAAAATAAGAAATGGGCAGAAAAATCTAAGGCTACGTATTTGCTTTTTTTTTTATCTTTTTTTTTT
>Ga0116227_10011614_pt1 | contig 14728 bp, 12 predicted proteins | sample S1TSphgellanicum_FD_89693 | JGI IMG/M metagenome (GOLD analysis project Ga0116227, IMG submission 89693) | Host-associated microbial communities from peat moss isolated from Minnesota, USA - S1T2_Fb - Sphagnum magellanicum MG | ecosystem: Host-associated > Plants > Peat moss > Unclassified... | reverse complement strand
CAAAACCCCGGCCTCCCTGTTCAAGACCACAGGTGCGTTGGGCAACAACGTAGTGCAACTGCACATCACCACAGGTTTCAAAACACAGTCTTGGGATAGGTTGCTTATATACTTCAACGACAGCGCAAGCGCTAACGACGATGCACTCGATGGCGAGAAACTGGACAACGACGACGTAGACTTCTACAGCTACTCTGCCGACAGCGTTATGGAAGCAGTAGATGTAAGGCCATATGTGCCGGGCCAGGTGATACGCCTGGGCTTCGATGCCGATGTGCAGCAGATCTACGAAATGGGTGTAGACAACTTTGACGTGGACCCTAACGTTACCGTATACCTGCACGATAAATGGCTGAACAAAGTAGAGCCACTTACTGCCGGCTACGTATACGAGTTCGACGTTACCAGCGACCCTGCAAGCCTGGGCAGCAACCGTTTCGAGCTCAACATAGGTGTACCGCAAAGTGTGGTGAATGTGAACGCGAACACACTTAACGTGAGCATAGCGCCAAACCCTGCTACCAACACAGCTATACTCAGCTACGCAGCAGCCACCATGGGTGCTACCAACCTCAGGATCACCAACATAGTGGGCCAGCAGGTATACGCACAAGACCTGGGCAACCAGCAGAGCGGCAAAGTAATGATACCGGTAGCTGAGCTACCATCAGGTATCTACATGGTCACCCTGCATTGCGGCAGCGAGGTCATCACCAAGCGCCTCGTAAAACAATAACCAACAGCAGACCTAATAATATGACACTGGCCAGATACGAAAGTATCTGGCCAGTTTTTTTGTGCCCAAGTGTGTCATTGTAGGAGAAATCGTCCCCTCCTTTTTTTAAGGAGGGGTGCCGGAGGCGGGGTGGTTCTACTCGCGTCGGACAAGTACTACACACCTGTCATTGTAGGAGAAATCGTCCCCTCCTTGAGCTACATGTCACCTCCCCTTTCTTCAAGGGGAGGTCGGGTGGGGTATGAGGGGTGCCGAAGGCGGGGTGGTTCCACTCGCGACGGACAAGCACTACACACCTGTCATTGTAGGAGAGATCGTCCCCTCCTTTTTTTAAGGAGGGGTGCCGAAGGCGGGGTGGTTCCACTCGCGCCGGACAAGCACCACACACCTGTCATTGTAGGAGAGATCGTCCCCTCCTTGAGCTACATGTCACCTCCCCTTTCTTCAAGGGGAGGCCGGGTGGGGTATGAGGGGTGGGGGGCTGCCTGTCCCGCTTCTTCAGCGAAGAGAGATCTGTTGGGTAGAGATCCATCGTTGCCCTATTGAGTGGCTTGGATAATAACACAAGATATATGGGTAAGGAGCACACAGCTATTTTTTGTACTTGCCCAAATGGCTCCGGGAAGTGTGAAATACGGAAAGCACATAAACCAACTTCTTTCTCTTATTTATTTTGTAAATAACAAGCAGTGGGAATGTAGAAAGTACTGCTTCCCTGAAAGATCTATGCTTGATAGCAAACAATTCAGGCTGCTGTTCTATTATTTGAAGTTTACTAACTACTTCGTTAAGGAATTTATCTCCCAGGCCAGCTTGCCGTTCTTCATACCAATTCCACGATGATGTTACTTCACCTTGTGCGCGGCTCGATAGTATAGCTGAATAAGTATCCTTATTTGCCATATTTTTTCTGCCTCAGTTTGTTTACAGAGTCTGTAAGCTGTGTTATTGTGAAACCTTTGTCCTCTCCGCTTTCCAACGCCTCATATCTGTTATCCAGCTCTTGGGTTAGTTGTTTATCCTTCCACCATTCGTGGGTCTCGTCTATTTCATTTTCAAGCAATAGATAGATGGCCTGAAGCTTTTTGTCATCGGCTACGCGTATATAGTCGTATAGTTTATGCCTTATTGTAGTTGCTGTCATAGTATATTGTTGTAACAACCTTGTACTATAAATTTACGATTTCCACTGTTACTAAGTTGACTTGTTCTTTATTAGGACTGTTAATTTCAAAATATCAGTTCACCCCCTATTCATCCCCATCCCCCTCCTCCTCATCTGTATCAAAAATATCAGCAATGAACTCGTTGTAGATATCTATAAAGTAGGGGCAGGCGGGAGCAATGGTATGGTCTACCACATGATCTATAAAGGTGGCAACACCTTCGTTAAAGGCCAGTGCGGCCTCATCCTCGCCGTCGCCAAAGCCGGGTGCAACCTTGCTGATCACCTCGGCCAGGCTTTCTAAGCTCACACCGCCTACAGTGAATGAAATATGCTCATCGGTCTGCGGATCTACCTTGGTATACGTAAAGCTATCTGTAAGCCCTGCCAGTTGCTGACCCACATAAGCCGCCCGCAGATAGTCTATAGCAATATCGTTATAGTCGCTAAAGAACAGGCGGGTCGATTTTGGGATGGTAAGGTCGAAGCTCTTTTCGCCGGCATGCACCTGTAGGTACTCCAGTACGTGCTCTTCTTTCCAGCCTACGAACTCTGGTATGTAGATAAAATGCATGATCACTATTTGCTGGGGCAAAAGTAAAAGGTTTTCGGCAATGTAGTACGTAGAACGGAGGGTAACGATACGCCTATCGCAAGCGCATGCTGCATATTTGTTTATAAATATACAAGGGCACACCCAACTTTTTTCGGGAAAAAACCATCTACTAATGCAGCATACCCGGGAGCTAAAACTAAACAGCTAAACTAAAAACTAAACAATGAAGAAAATTCTATTGTTTGCTATGATCCTATCTTATAGCAACACTTGTTCGTATGCACAAACAACATCTCCCCTCCCGTATTGTTATGCCGGTTTCGATTTCTCCATGTCAGGTGGCCAGTCCGCCGACTGGATCAACAGTGTACAGCTGGGCACACTCAACAATGTATCCAACGCAGAAAGCCCGGCCCCGCATTACATTTTTTACAACAACCTGGCAGCGCCAAACCTCGCTAAAAACTCCACTTACACCTTAAGCCTCAACTTTAACATAGGCGGCGGCTGCGGCTATGCTGCATGGATAGACTATAACCATGACAACATGTTCGACGCATCAGAAATGGTAGCGGGCGTTAAAGCCTCAACCGGCATACCCTTAGGGCAAAGCGTACCACTCACAGCCAGTATTACCATCCCCTCAACAGCGCTGACCGGCAACACAAGGATGCGGGTAAGAATGACAGAGGACGATCAGTATCATGGGAACCATCCCAATAGTTACGAATTAGCCTGCGACTCTATGAATACTACTTCCTGGGGCGGGGAAACAGAGGACTACACGGTCAACATTACAGGCGCCACAGGGGTCAATGAGCTAAACGGCAACGTACAGGTGTCCTTATATCCTAACCCTGCGTCTGGGCTTTTGTACATAGAAAGTAGCCTTACCGCTCCCTCCACCTTTGCTATATACAATATCGCCGGTATCAGGGTATTGGAAGGGGCAAATTCCCGGTCAAAGTATAGTATAGACGTGTCTGCACTTACTGGTGGCTTGTACTATATTGAAATGGCGAATGGCCAGCAAATGGTTGCACACGAAAAGTTCATCAAACAGTGACCGAACCACTGCACAGTGAAGATCAAAACTATTGAAAAATGAATTGCAGAACAAAGCCCGCTCCTACAGCGGGCTTTGTTCTATATGTATATCTTACTGAGCTGCACCAGAAAATTCAGCAGTAATACCCGGGTCAAAGACCCAAAGCGGCGCCAGGGCCACCTGCTTACGGGCGGCCGTGTATTAACGGGCGTAGCCGATAGCGTTACTCTTTATCAGGTGCGTTTATATCGCGGATCTTGCAGGCAATGAGCCAGTCGTGAAACTTACAGGAATCTTCAGGCTCGTAATGGATAACGCCGCCCTCCTTGAGGGCTATGCTAAAGTAATGTATGGTTGCTAGATAGGCAGATAGCTGGCCGGCATGATACGGAAAGCCGGGGAAGGTGCTGTACTCACTCTTTTTTCGTTTTGAAGACCACCACATTGTTCTTGGTTTAAAGCGTGACCGGCAGGACATAAAAGAGGCGTGACCTAAACATCCCTCACCCGGTACTTGGATACCTTCTCAGAAATGAATAAGCACACGCCGTGCAGGCGCGTCTTACATCATTTTCCCTGAGGTGTGAAAGTTCCAAGTTTCGGTGAGGAAAAAAGCTGTAGACAGCTAAATATGTATATGTGTCACACTTAAATTATATCATGCGCAAAATTTAGTTTGATGTAAAAATACAAATTCAACTTAATAAAGTAAGTGGGGAATTTGAGGGGTGGGGAAGTGGAAAGGAGTTGATGGGGATTAGGCGGAAGTAGAAAATAGCTTGTGGTAAGTGGGAAGATCAATAAAACGACTGGAAAAATGAATTGCAGACCAAAGCCCGTTCTTATAGCGGGCTTTGGTCTATAGGTGATTGTATTGATTTCTAACAAGCCCAATGTAATAATGCATCCTGTAGGTGCTATTACTTCGATACTATTTTCGAGTCAAGATAATATCGATTTCCCCACTTTCATTAGATTTATTGCCATGCATTTCAGTTTGCGTGCGTTTCGTAAAGGGCTTGTCGGTTATTTGAATTTTGTGCTTAGGAAAATGTTTTTTTAAGATTTCTAATGTAGATTTATAAGTAAATTCTCTTCTATCAGTCCTGACATAAATGGTGCTTTTGTCATCCATTACGGTTGCACAATTGCCAAAAACAGAATCTAATAGGTTGTAATAGTCTTCCTTAGAAACAAACCTTCCTTTATGCTTATCTTGTAATAATTTAGGTTTCTCAGGCCCACCTAGCAACCAGAGTCGCAACCATTGATCTGCATAATAATCAGTTACAGAATAATAGGGTGGAGAGGTAAATAATAAAGAGAACTTGATTCCGGTGTTAATAGCCTTCGGAACGATATCGCCTAAAGCTGTTGTACTATCTCCAAATACGACTTGGCTATCAAATACATTGGGTCTCCCTTTTTCATAACGCCATTCGATTTTTTTGATAATAAATTCTAACGGATGTATTTCGGGAGGGTTTGTCAATCCTTTTCGTTCCCACCATTTAATAGAGTAATTCAACCCCATTGATTTGGTCATTCTCATTTGATTTGAGAGCCCTTCCCCTAGCTTTCCATGAAGATAAACTAGGAGTATTGACATTAGTGTTGCATCTATATTATCCTTTTCCCAGTTTAAATTTTTTCGAGCAGCTAATAAGAACTTTAAAACCTCATCACAATAACACATGCGATAAAAAACTGGCATTTTTTCGATTGACCTACCGTAATAATTCCGTTTGTTGTAAATCTCAAATAAGCGATCAATTACTTCATCTTTATCTGCAGGATTTAATTTTACAGTTCCATATAGCCACCCAACGGGGTTAATTTCTATGCCTAAACTATGTCTGCCTAATACCCCGCCTGCATAAATACTTGAACATCTTCCTGCAAAGGGATCAATAATAAAGTCGCCTTTTTTTGAATATTTCTCGACAATTTCAAAGGCAAAGTCTAAAGGGAACATGGCATAGTACGGGCCGAATCTTGCCCATCTTGCTTCGGGAAGTTTATAGCCAGTTACTATATTTTCAATCTTAATCATATAGTTGCTGACTGTTCTTTTATTTGTTTGGCTATGTCGTCAAAAATTGATTTGCCGAGATTCAAAGGTATTGCAGCTTCTGCATGTGCAGTAGCTAAAGGTGTAACAGAATTTTCATATCTACTTGATACCAATTTGTCTAATAACAATAAAACATCAGCTAATCTTGGAAACTGAGCAGGAAACGCTGTCAACGGATTTGCTTGGTAATTGTTGTACGTAGCAATGGACGCAACAACTCTATAACCGCCACTTGTTTTATAAAAAAATTTTCTACCAAACGATGTATCTTCCAAATAAATAAATTCCGGACGGTCATTAAACACAATATTGCTTTTTATATAGCTATTAGTTAAAAGAAAGGCAGATTGTTTTGGGAAGTTGTCTGTTTTGCCATCTTTTTGAGTATCAATATCCGAAAAATGTTTTACGAAATTTCCAGTCCGCTCAATGCCTAAAATAATCAAGTCAGTATTAAATTCTTCTCTTACCTTTTTATTTAATCTTTCTAGTTCTATACGTAACGGTTTGGCAAGCCATGATGCCGTGCTAAAAACAGCTAATGTGCCTTCTATAAAGAAGACAATGTTTCTAAGCAAAGAAAAATATTTAGTTTGTTGCTCAAATGACCGAAGTAAGTGGACTAACTGTAACTTTTTAAAAGTTTCTGTTATTTGTCCATACATTTCACCACTAGTTCCAGAAGGGTTCAATAATTCATGAAGTCTCAACGCATCTGTTGAATACAGCTTGCCATGACAAGATGGACAATAATAAATACCGACATTAATTTCGTAATTAGCTTCGCAATTATCGTGTGGACATTTAGTTGCTCTACCTCCCTTTGGTCTGTCTTTTAACAAGGATTGATAAGTGTCTAGTAGCGTTTCTGTTTCCTCGAACACGCGACACTTTTCAAATTCATCGTAAAGGATTTTTCTCATGGAAGACTTTGCAGAGTCTTCTCCTTCGAGAATTACATTACATCCTACAAACAAGCTGTCAATTGATGTTGGTTGTTCGGTTTCTCTGAATTTTTGAGGATCGATGAACTGCGATTTCTCTAGTTCGCGTACCTTATCAAGTAGTATTACAACTGTTGAGACAGTTACATAGCCTATTTCAGCACCAGGATAACCATTTTCAATTAAGGATTTGCTATAATCACCATCTATTGCAATTAACAATTTAGGTTGCCATGTGGAGGATTCTAAATCAACTAATTTCAAAGTTTGTTCCTCCCAGTTTATTATTTCAGAAGTATTTCTAATTCTAATCTGAGTTTGTATCTCTTGTATTTTCGAATCAGAGAGCAAGCGTCTTAATGGCTCGTATGATTGTCCACTGATGAAATTGCTATCGCTCATGCGGTCTATTTAGGTCGTTTTTAATTTGAACTCATCAACTTGTACAGGGATTACAAACATATTACTGAGAGTCTTTATTCTCAAAAAGCCTTTATCTTGAGCTCTCCTAATCGAAGGTTCAAAATCAACAAAATCATAATACTTACAAAGCTCTTTTGTTTCGTCAGTATTATTTAAATGACTAATGAACCAATTTGCGGTATTTTTTAATATATTTTTTTGTATACTACTGACTTCTTGTGTTGCGTAGATAAGCCCAAGCCTATATTTACTACCTTCTTTCGCCGTTCTTACCCAAACATCACCATAATCTTGTTCCTTCCCGTTTGGCAATAAATTATGGGCTTCCTCGACATAAACAAGGAGTTCAGGAGGTGTCTTACCTTCTCTAAAATCTTTTTGATTCTGTTTAAAAATATACCACATTATCCGATCAGCTGATGACTTATTTAAATCAGGCTCACCACTTGATTGGTCGATGATTACCAATTTCCCGTTTTTAAGATCTGCATATATTTCTTGGGCATAATCAATATTAGTGTCAGCACTATGTTGTGCTGCAGCTTTGCCTATTTGCCTAGAGCCGTTTGGATAATTGAACATTGTGACAATTTTACTAAAGCTGTCGTCTGCCCAGTTATCGCCCGTGGATGAATCTTTAATATATTCTGCTTCAAATTGGCCATAACTACTTTTTGAATCATTAATATATTCAGCTATACCCTCAAATATTTGAACAACCTGTTGCCAGGTTTTATTTTTATTCTCTAATTTTTCTGCAGTGGATTTGTATACACCAGAATTTTTAGAATTGTCAGACTTTAGAAATTTAACAAGTGTGGTACCAAATAGTCCAGTTGTGGTAGGTTTGATGTCAAAAGGTACTGGGAATCCAGCTTTATACAGCAAAGCACGATAGGCTAATATTCTTCTATTATACCTGGTTAAGGCACTCTTATCATTTTTATCAGGTTGCTCAAACCTAACTTGGCTAAAGTTTTTGATGAATTTTGCGGTATCATCGGATAACATGGCGTCGATTATTTCCTTGCCGATTTGAATATTACTATCTTGATAGAAATTCAATAACATTGATTTCCTGTCTAAATCATTTGGGTGACCAGTTATTCCATAAGTGACGATTTCATCTTCTTTTTTTGCATTGGCTATTAATGTCCAAACATTTTTTAACGCCGAATTATTATCTTGAACGTTTTCGTTGGCATATTCGCCATTGGGATCAAAAATAATTTGACCGATACGTAAAGGCATATCAGTACTTTTCTCAGGGGATCTTAACTCAAACACCGATTTTGCGATAATTTTTGTCGTATTTGATTTCCCCGTTCGTGTCATACCGAATAAGGCAGATTTTTGAGAAAGTAAGTCAGCGGGGTAAATATATACGGGAACATTGTGTATCTGTTGATCCTTTCTGTTTGTAGAAGCATATCGAACATGCCCTAGCTTTACTCTTTCAGTACTGCCATAACGTTCAAAATGAGATTTAATATTAAGTGGATCACAGTAATTTACAATTTCCTCTAAGGCTTTTGCATTTGGTTTATAAATCTTAAACCCTTTGTTTGAATAATAGTTTGAAATATCACTACCAAATTTCAATTTCAAACCTGAATGCGGTTTCTTTTCGTCTTCTTCTAAAAAGAAGGTTCCAATAATTCGACAAGAAATGCCAGCATAACTAAAGATATGCCTAGTTTTTAGATCCATTGTCTCTTCACCATCCCAATGCTTGTCCGCTTCACCACTTATGCGCTGCGCTGTTTCAATTCTTACTTTCTCAGCTTCTTTATCCTGGGGGATTTGAGTTGCATCCATCACACGCAAAAGGATAATAGAGGCATCCTCATCTTTATAATCAAAATCATTTTCTGGATTTATTCTTGTTGCAATAAGAAAACTTAGGCTTGGAATTCCGCCGACCTTTTGTCTATAAAAATCATGCACTAAGACCTTACCTTCTTCATAATTAATGGCATATAGGTCCCCGACCAATTGGTCTTTTTGAATTAATTTTGAGAATATAACTTTTGCGTCCCATTCCGGTTGTTTATTTTGTAAATTATCTATAACCGATTCAAATCCATTTTCCATTTTTTACATTTTATCTTGTCCATTTTCAGATGATGTTCTTATTGCTTTTTCAAAAAGGGTTTCCTTATTAGGAACCATCTGTTTAGCATTTTCTCGGAAATTTTCATCGCCACTATCTTCGAGAAACATTTCCATTAGCTTCCTTTCTTTATCTATCTCTTGCTCATCAGCTAATCTAACTTTTCGCATTTCTTGGATAGCGTCACTATCCGTGTTTTGTTTGAGATTTTTATTGGCTAGTTCTAAAAACACATCAGCTTGATAAATACTTATTCTCTTGCCTGTATCGTCTTTGAATTCTTTTATTAGTTCAGGTCTAGGACTAATTGTTTTTCCTTTAAACTTATACCACCAATCCTCTTTTAAATCGTCAGTAATAAGAATGATAGAACTTTCAATTGTCTTGGCCTTTTCAATTATCTGCTTCCATACTAACAAATCTCCAAATAAAGACTGATCCCCTTCACCCTTCTTACTTTTAAAGTCCATATAACCAGGCGGTATATTTTCCTCGTAGCGTTTTTTCCCTTCTCTATACACTTTTTCTGAAGTTTCTTTTGAGAAATTTTCTCCAACCTTTCCATCTAGCAGCTTCGTTAATCTCTCCCAAATTGGGTCTTCGGACATATAATCTGGATGGTTTTCCTCTAATTTGTCTAGATCTTTCTCAATTGACTTAAATGCAGATTCAATTTGCATTTTAAGTTCGCTCGTCTGAAGGTAAGGATGCTTTTTAAAGCTATTTAATTTGGCTTCAATTTCTCCTTTCTTTTTGTCTAAAGTATCTCGAACATCCTTGTATGCTTCTTTCTGAGCATTAATAACAATTAATCTATTTTTCTGATATTCAAAGGCTGCCTGATATGATATCCAAATTCTATCTTTTATTTTTTCCAGAAGATTAAAAAATGCGTTTCGGGTTTTTGGAGTATATCTATATAAATTCAACAATACATTGGCATCAAAACTAAAGACGTCTTGGTCCCAATGCTTCTTTAATGCCTCATCGTTAAGCTTATAGTATTCATCGAGTATATCCTTCATGATTATTAAGTTTTTTAAATATACTTCTAGTTGAGTGCTGTTATTTTATTTATGCTTCTATACAATTATAAATAAAATATCAATAAATGTATTAAAAGTTTGTTTAAAACTGTTTTTTATTCTTTTAGAAAAACCTCGCTCGTCCTCGTTTATAACGAGGATGCCACGGCACAGCGTTTGCAACGCATACTGCTAAAAAATATGTGGATATGTATATTTGGATACCCCCACCCCCGCATCGTATCTTGCATGGCATAAACCCTAAACCCTACACATCATATGCGCTACATATCCTCCTTGTCCCTTTAGCCTGTAGATCCTGGTTCAGACAAACAAAATTTCCGGCACAAGTAAAAACCGCCTGTCCCGCATTTTTTCCTGCGGGAGTAAAAACAAGAAATTTACTATAAACTCAATATAAGCCACCACAGCCACTTTCACCAAAACCAACCACCCAAAAATTACCGGTTCCCTTTTTCTTACCGACCGGTAATTTCACCAGCATTATCGTCCCCTCCTTATTTTAAAGGAGGGGTGGCCTTTAGGCCGGGGTGGTAACACTCGCGCAGAAGACGCCACAAACAAAATTACCGACACACCTGTCCCGCCTCGCTTTTACCGGCGGGAGAAAAAACCAGAAATTTCACTATTTACTCATATCAGCCACCACAAAGCATCTCAACCCCATCACCCACCCCAAAATTACCGATTCCTTATTTCTTACCGACCGGTAATTTCACCAGCATTATCTTCCCCTCCTTATTTTAAAGGAGGGGTGGCCTTTAGGCCGGGGTGGTAAGGCTCGCGCAGAAGACGCTGCAAACAAAATTACCGGCACCAGAAAAAACAAGAAATTTTACTATTTACTCATATCAGCCACCACAAAACATTTCAACCCCATCACCCACCCAAAAATCACCACTTTCTTTTTTCTTACCGACCGGTAATTTCACCAGCATTATCTTCCCCTCCTTATTTTAAAGGAGGGGTGGCCTTTAGGGCGCTTGTCCCGCAGAATTGCGGGAGGGTGGTAACACTCGCGCAGAAGACGCCACAAACAAAATTACCGAACCAGAAAAAACCAGAAATTTTACTATTTACTTATATCAGCCACCACAAAGCATCTCAACCCCATCACCCACCCAAAAATCACCACTTTCTTTTTTCTTACCGACAAGAAATTTTACAATAATACCTTTGGCATAATATTTCTTATAGCATATATCTGCCTGCTGTTCATAGTTATGAGTAACATAGCAGGTCACACACACGCAAACACCACAAATGGAAGAACAAGCCCCCAAACTGCCCGAGATAAAAGTATATCCTTTCTTTATAAAGTCCACAGTAGTGCTGTTCGGGCTGGTGCTGTTCTGCTATATACTGTTCACGCTGTCATCGGTACTGGTACCGTTCGCGTTTGCCTGCTTGCTGGCCATACTGCTCAATCCACTCAGCAGCCGTTTCGAGAGGAAGCTGCCGCGGGGCATAGCCATTGCCCTTACCATACTTATTGCCCTTACCCTGCTGGTAGGGCTGTGCTACTTCCTCAGTCGCCAGATGCTCACATTCAGCGAGGCGCTGCCCTCCCTGAAGGCCAAGTTCCTGATGATAGGTGGCCAGGTGCAGTTATGGATAAAGAACAGCTTTGGCATAGACACCAACAAGCAGGTAGAAATGATACACAATGCCCTGATGGGCAGCCAGGCCTACGTGGGGGAGACCCTGAACAATATACTGGGCGGTGCAGCGGTACTGGTATTGCTACCCATCTATATATTCTTCCTGCTGTACTACAAACCACTGATACTGGATTTTTTGTTCCAGACCTTCCCCGAGAAGCACAGCATGCGTGTGGCCGAGATCCTGGGCGAGACCAAGACCGCCATACAAAGCTACGTGATGGGCCTGCTCATAGAAATGGTCATTGTATCGGCCATGAACAGCGCAGCACTGCTGCTGCTGGGCGTACGGTCGGCCATACTGATAGGCGTTATTGGCGGCATACTGAATGTGATACCCTACCTGGGCGGTATTGTGGCCATAGCCCTGCCGCTGCTTATGGTCACCATCACTAAAGATGGGTACAGCACGCAAATAGCCATACTCCTTGCCTACCTGGTCATCCAGATGATAGACAATAATATACTGGTACCCAAAATAGTATCGTCGAAGGTGCAGATCAATGCGCTGTTCTCTATACTCATAGTATTGTGCGGAGGGCTGCTGTGGGGTTATTCCGGCATGTTCCTCTCCATACCTTTCGTGGCCATTCTCAAGATTATCTTCGACCGTATAGACGGGCTGAAGCCGTGGGGCCAGCTATTGGGTACCACCATACCCGAAGTGCACCGCGGTGTAAAGTGGCAGGCCCGCTGGGAACTGAAGCTAAGAAGGCAGAAGAGCCTGGGGGATGGTGAGCAGCAGTAAATAGTATACAGCTAACCGACCACGCATTCCGCCACATGCCGCACTGGGAAATTGCATGAATTGGCTATAAAGCACTTGGCATGCGCAGCATCATGAAGCGCATTGGCGCGGTCCACCATACTGGCATCAGTTACAGTGACCAATGGATGCAGCACGACCTCGGTAAAGTGGCCACCACCACCGGGCACCTCTACCATAGTGCCCACCGGGTCGTCTGTATAGTGGGTAACGATAACACCGGCATCGGCACACAAGTGCAGGTACCACAGCATGTGGCAGGTGCTCAGCGCGGTTACCAGCATATCTTCCGGGTTGTGCTTGCTGCCATCGCCCCTGAACGGCGTATCAGAAGAGCCCAGTATATCTACCTTGCCGGGTATGGATACGGTGTGGCTGCGATCATAAGCATCGGCGGCCGTGGTGCCGTGGCCGCGGTTGCCCGTCCAGGTAATGGTAGCGGTGTAGTGGTGTTGCTTTTCCATGCTGTAAGGTATAGATCGTTATGGAAATGTGCCAGCATATTAAGAAATATTTCGCGGGCCGATATTGCCAAATACAGCCCCGATTCGGTAACTTTATAATGCTTATTGGAATAGAAACAGATGGATATGCGTAACAGAATGATAAGACGAAATGACACCAATGCAAATGGTGAGGTGTACCTGACCAAGCGCATATTGGTAAGTGCAGTAAAGAAAGGCATAAGGAAAGCAGCAGAAGAAACGATGAGCATACAAGGCTACAATGTGATAGCAGAAAATGGATGGGTGGTACGGGTATATGCTGACGGCAGACGCGAACCCATAAAAGAACTTCCGGCAATAGTGCGCCCTAAGCACATCACACTCCGCTAAATATGGTCTATGTCAAGATTCAGGGTATTTGCCGGCCCCAACGGATCTGGTAAATCTACCATCATCAGGTCTGCAAAAGCAACTGTAATAGATGGGAAGCCTGTTGATTTTGGCACTTATGTGAACGCTGATGATATAGCAGTAGCATTGGCTCAGGATAGTTTTTCATTTACAGCCTATAACCTGGAAAACGTGACCAACGACCTGTTCGTATCTTCTGTTATAGAGAGTGGTTTACTAAAAGGTGGCCTTACAGAGCAGCTATTCAGAGGTAGTTACACATTGAACAATGGTAACCTGCTAATAGAAGCACCTGAAAACAACGAAAAAATAGCGCAGATAGTTGCCAACTTCCTGGTACGGCAATTAATAGCAGAAGGTAAAAAATGCTCACTTGAAACTGTATTCTCCCATCGCAGCAAAATAGAAATGATGCGGACCGCGGCTGCTGCCGGCTATAAGGTATACCTATACTTTGTAGCTACCGAAGATCCGGAGATCAATGTGGCCCGTGTACGGTCGAGGGTGGAACTGGGTGGCCATAATGTACCGGAAGACAAGATACGCGATAGATATTATCGCTCGCTGGGCCAGCTATACGAAGCAGCACAAGTGGCCTATCAGTGCTACTTTTTCGACAACTCGGACAGTGCATACAGGCTGGCCGCCCATTTTAAAATAGAGAATGACGTGAAAAAATGGGATGATATAGTTGCCGAAGAGTTGCCAGACTGGTTCATCGAATACTATTATAACAAGCAATAAAAAAGGCAGCCCCGTTAGGAACTGCCTTTGAATAAGACCTCTTAGTATATGGAGTTACAGAGTACGTTTTACTTCTACCTCTTCGTAACCTTCTATTATATCGCCAACGTTGATGTTGTTGTAGTTCTTTATCATCAAACCACACTCGTAGCCTGCGTTCACATCTTTCACATCGTCTTTGAAACGTTTCAGTGAAGACAGTTCGCCGTTGTATACCACTATACCATCGCGTATCAGGTTGATGCGGGTATTGCGGGTCATCTTGCCATCGAGTACATAACAACCTGCTATGGTACCTACGCCGCCGATCTTGAATACCTCGCGCACTTCGATATTGCACACGGTCTTCTTCTCGATCTTCGGTTCCAGAAGGCCTTCCATGGCGCTCTTGATCTCCTCGATAGCATCGTATATGATAGAGTAGGTACGTATCTCGATGTTCTCCTGCTCGGCCAGTTTGGCTGCCTGCAAAGACGGCCGCACCTGGAAACCAAGTATGATAGCATCTGACGCTGTAGCCAGCAATACATCGGTCTCTGTGATCTGGCCCACACCCTTGTGTACCACATTCACAGCTACTTCTTGTGTAGACAGT
>Ga0116227_10011613_pt1 | contig 14729 bp, 15 predicted proteins | sample S1TSphgellanicum_FD_89693 | JGI IMG/M metagenome (GOLD analysis project Ga0116227, IMG submission 89693) | Host-associated microbial communities from peat moss isolated from Minnesota, USA - S1T2_Fb - Sphagnum magellanicum MG | ecosystem: Host-associated > Plants > Peat moss > Unclassified... | reverse complement strand
TTTCTCCATCGCCATCGATCCCACCGGCGCCTACGCTTACGTATCGGATGAGAGCGGCGCCGGCATATCGGAGTACGCCGTCAACTCCACCACCGGCGCGCTCACCGCGGTATCGGGATCTCCATTGGCGACTAGTGCGCAGCCTTTGGGGTTGGCGGCGGACCCGCAGGGGAGGTTCCTGTACGCGGCGAACGTCACCACCGCGGATGACGTGTCCTCCTACTCGATCGCGCCGACGACCGGGGCATTGGCGGTCGCCTCAACGGTTGCGGGCGGCGGTACCTTGCCGGTCAGCCTGGCTGCCGATCCTTCAGGCCTGTACCTGTATGTGGCGAGCAGGAGCTCCGATACGCTCTCCGTGCTCTCGATCAACCCGGCCAGCGGCGCCTTGACCGCCGTGGCCGGATCGCCGTACGCCACGGGCAGTCAACCTAACAGCGTCGCCATCGATTGATCAGATATAGTGTGGGGATGAATACCCCACACCATTCAAGGATCGGCTGTCGATGAGCATCAACGAAGTGACCGCGGGCAATAAAGTGCCGCAAGAGTTCAATGTCGTCATAGAAATCCCCATGAACGCCGATCCGATCAAATACGAAGTGGATAAGGCCTCCGGTGCGATCTTCGTCGACCGATTCATGATGACCGCCATGCACTATCCGGCCAATTACGGCTACGTGCCGCAGACCATTGCCGACGATAACGATCCCGTCGACGTCTTGGTGCACACACCCTTTCCGCTCTTGCCGGGCGTGGTGGTGCGTTGCCGCGCACTCGGCGTATTGAACATGGACGATGAAGCGGGCGGCGATGCCAAACTGTTGGCCGTACCGAGCGACGACATCTGCTCGTGGTTCATGCATTGGAAATCCATCGCCGACGTGCCGGAAGTCCGATTGAAGCAGATCCAGCATTTCTTCGAGCATTACAAGGATCTGGAAGCCGGCAAGTGGGTGAAGGTGTTGGGATGGGCCGGCGTCGATGCCGCGCACACCGAACTACTGGACGGCATCGAGCGCTATCGATCGGATCAGTCCGCAAAAACTTAAGTTAGTGGGCGCCGAGCGCAATCGCGGGTTGATCCTGTGCTTGGTCGGCATTGCTGTGCTGTTCGTCGTCAGCGTCCTCACGCAGCGCCTGCCGTCGCCGCGCGAGGACATCCCGCAGGACGTCTTTTCCGCGTACCGCGCTCGAGGTGAGCTCAAGCGCCTGCTGGGCGATGCAGCCCCCCATCCGATCGGCAGCGCCGCCAACGCCCGAGTGCGCGAGTCCATCCTGCAGCGGTTATCGCAGTTGGGGTATGAAACCGAGGTGCAGTCCGGATTCGTCTGCAACCCCTACGCGGTTTGCGGCGCTCCCAGCAATATCATCGCGCGCCTTCCCGCTGCGCGCCTTCCCAATGCGCGCGTCGCCGCAACACCGCCGGGTCCCGGCGCTGCCGCGGACGACGGTGACCTTGTCCTGCTTGCGGCTCACTACGATTCAGTCCCGGCGGGTCCGGGCGCCTCCGACGACGGGGCCGGCGTCGCAACGCTATTGGAGATCGCGAGAATTCTGGCGGGCATGCCGCCGCGGCGCCATCCGATCGCGCTACTGATCACCGATGGCGAAGAAGCCGGTCTGCTCGGCGCGCTGCTGTTCGCGCGCGAGTCGCCGCTGGCCAAACACGTCCGCGCCGCCGTCAATGTCGAGGCGCGCGGCAGTTCCGGCCCTAGTCTGATGTTCGAAACCGGCAGCGCGAATGCATGGCTCATGAAGCTGTATGGCAACGTGATCGCGCGTCCGATCACCGATTCCGTTTTTTATACCGCCTACAAGTCCTTGGGCAACGACACGGATTTCACCGTGTTCAAATCTGCCGATTGGCAGGGATTCAATTTCGCCTTCATCGGCGACGTCAGCCATTACCACACGCCGCTCGATGACATTGCCAATGCCGATTTACGCAGCATTCAGCACCAGGGCGACAACGCTTTGGCGAGCCTCGAGGCGCTTGCCGATTCGAGCATGCTGCGCTCGCCTCCGGCCGGCGATGCCGTTTATTTCGATGTGTTCGCGCGTGCGCTCATCGCATGGCCGGCGACAGTCTCCATCATTGCCGCCACCGCCATCTTGGTGCTGTTGCTGATCGAGACGACGCTGCTATGCCGCTACCGCCAGGTGAGGGTGCGGCAAATTGCCTGGGGTGGTATCGGTGCGATTTCCTGTCTGGTGCTGGCGGGGATTGCCAGCGGCGCAATTCTGCTGCTGTTGCGTAAGGGCGGCAAGCTGCCCCCCTTCGGCCACTATTCCTGGATCGCGCATCCTGCCTGGATGGACATGGCGTGTGCAGCGCTGGCCGCCTCCGCCGCCGCAATCATCGGCCATGGGCTCGCCAAGCGCGCTGGCTTTTGGGGATTCTGGCTCGGCGCCGTGTTGCTGCTTGCGATCAGCGCCGAACTGATCTCCGTGTGGCGTCCGGGATTGAGTTTCCTGTCGTTGCTGGCGGCCGGAACGGCCGTCATTGCCGTCCTACCCTGCCTACGCGCTGAGCACACCACCGCAGCGGCCTCATGGCGCTTAGGAGTGGCCGCGGTGGCGCCGGCGTGGATGATCTTCTTTTTGATGATTCCGCTGGTTTGCCTGCTTTACGGCGCCATCGGCAGTGTTGCGTGGCCGATCGAGACCCTGCTGCTCAGCTTCGGTGCGATGCTGCTTCTGCCGTTGCTGGCGGCGGCCAGCGCACGCTTGCGTCGTGCGATCATCGCTGCAGCCGCAGCAGCCGTCGCCCTCGGGGTTGCGGTCACCTTCTTGTTGCCGACCTACTCCGCCCAGTGGCCGCAGCGGCTCAATTTCGAATATCAATTGGATGAGGACAAGCATGCTGCGGCTTGGGTTGCGGAACCGGATTCATTGAAATTACCCTCGAGCGTTGCCGCCGCGGGGGTATTTGATGCAACGCCGCGCCTGGAATATCTCGGTGGCTGGGTACGCGCCTTCTACGGTCCGGCGCCGTGGAGCGATTTGCAGCCGCCGCTGCTGACACTGCGTTCAGTGCAGCCGCAGCCCACCGGAATCACGCGCTACAACGTGCATCTGCAATCCATGCGCGGGGCTCCCGAAGTGGATGTGTCCTTCCCCGCTGCCGCAGGGATCAGCGAGGTGCTCTGGGACGAGCCTGCGGGAGAGCGGCACATACCCCTGTTCAAAACAGAAAACGGCATGATGCGACTGCACGTGGTTGGGCTTGCGCCGCAGGGATTGGATTTCGCGCTGGACGTCAGCGGCACCTCGCTCGAAGCGCATCTATTCGATCAGAGCTACTCGCTGCCCGGCGGCGAATTCCTGCAGCGCCTGCGCCCGCCCGAGGCGACCAGCTCGCAGGATGGAGACACCACGGTGGTGCAAAATACCGTTGAGCTCCATCCCGCGGCTGGGCGCTGATCCCGCATACCCGGACTAGCCTTTTTTCGCGTAACCAGCCGACAAATCCGCCAAACGCGCGTTGTGTATTTGCGCGACGGCACCCGCCATTGCCTGCTTGCGGCACTCGATCACCGCGCTGCTCGCGAATCTACCCACCTGGGGTTGATCGCATACCTTCTCGGCGGCCGACACCAGACGACCATAGAGACGGCGTACGCCGCTGTCGCTGGCAAGGCTTGCCGGGCTGTAGTGGATCACGAGCTTCGGCGGTGCGTCCGCAGTCTGTGCTCCCGCGACGCTCGCGACCCCAAAGCCCAAGGCGCATACGGCCGCCATGGAGGCGGCAAATTTCAACTTGTTCATGACTTCTCCTATTGAAAGTAAATGTTTCGATCACGCTTACATAAGACACCCCGACCCCGCCGCCGGTCTGCGCCCGAGTGTCGAGTTGGTCCCCAGGAAATGCGGTTTCGTCCCTGCGGCAGCCGCCGGGGCCGCAAAACAGCGCTGGTTGCGCTAGGCTTGCCACATGAACTTGAGAGTCGCCCCGCTGCTCCCGGCCCGTGGCTTCGCCGGAGGGCTGACCCGCCGTCAGTTCTTGGGCGTTACGTGCCTGATTTGGGTAAACGTGACGGTGTCGAATCTCGTGTATGGATGGAGCATGCGCGCCGGAATCGCGCATGTAAGCACGGTGTCGCTGTTCGCCGCGTGGGATGCACGATTGCTGCAGCACGTGTTCTTGCTGCCCATGTTGCTGGTGTCCTTCTGGGCTTCCTTGAGGGTGCAATGGAGCCCTCTGCTGGTCACGCTGCCGTTGCAGCTGATTCTCGGCGTGGCCTTCGCCGCCATGGCTTATCCGGCGCTGATCCTGGCCAGCACCGTGTTGGGCGGCGGTGAAATGCACGAGCCGCTGCTGTGGCATATCTCCAGCCTGGGGGACTCCTTCTTTCTGTCGTTGTGGCTGGCGAGTTTCGTCAGCTTCCTGCCGGCCTACGGGTTCGGACTGGCGCTGATCACCGGACTGGCGCTCTACACACGCTTTCGCAATTCCGAATTACGTTTGGCGGCACTGGAGCGCGAATGGAGCGCCGCGCGCCTCGCGGCATTGCGCATGCAACTCTCGCCGCACACCTTGTTCAATTTGCTGCACACCATTCGCGGCTACATCGAATGGGACCCGAAGGGCGCCCAGGCCATGGTGGTGCAGCTCGCCGATCTGCTGCGCCGCCTGCTGAACGCCGGCGAGCGCGACTTCGCGCGTCTTACAGACGAACTGCATTTTGCAAGCCTGTACCTGGAACTGCAGCAAAGGCGCTTCGCCGACCGGCTCAGCGTGGTACTGCCCTCGTCGGCGGAAATTCCGTCGGTGTGGGTACCGAGTCTCATCCTGCAGCCGCTGGTCGAGAACGCGGTGTTGCACGGCATGGCCGGACATCAGGATCCAGTGGTTGTGGCGATTTCCGTGACCTTGAGCGATGACGTGCTGCGCATCTACGTGCGCAACACCATCGCGCCGAATCGCATGCCGGGAGCAGCGGGCATTGGCCTGCGCAACGTCCGTGAACGCATTGCCGTGCAGTTCGAAGGCCGGGCCAGTCTCGTCACCACGGCCGATGATGCACAGTGGTGCAGCGAATTGAATTTACCTGCGATCCGAGAATCCCCTACCCTGTCGCTCGAAACCTCGGCCGGCGAGAGCTACCGCGGCGCAAAATTGGCGCGCATATGATGGATGTGATCATCGTGGACGACGAGCCGGCGGGGCGGCGCACATTGCGCGAGTTCTGCGAGGCTGAGGCCGATTTGCGGGTGGTGGCCGAATTTGGCGACGGCAGCGCCGCGCTCCAGGCCATCCGCCTGCGCCCGCCGCAGCTGCTGTTCCTCGACATTCAGATGGATCCTTTGAACGGCATCGACCTGGCGCGCGCCATCGAACCTGGGCAGCTCCCTTCACTGGTGTTCGTCACCGCCTACGACACGTACGCATTGGAAGCCTTTGAGGTTTGCGCCGTGGATTACTTGCTGAAACCGTTCGATCAAGAGCGGTTTCGCAAAACCCTGGCGCGCGTGCGCCCACGGCACTCGAGTTCCGCGCCGGATGAGCGGCAAAATTTGTTGGCCGGCCTGCTGGCACAACTGGAACGGGGCGTGCGTGGCGCCAACGAAGACAAGCCGCGACTGCTCGCTGAATTCAACGGTCATCTTCACGTCTTGGATGCCGCCCGGGTGGAAATGCTGGAGGCCGATCGCAACTACGTGCTGATCCGCGTCGGCAAGGATAATTTTCATGCCCGCAGCACGCTGCAGCAGGCGGAGCTGGCGCTGCGTTCGCAGCCGATGCTGCGCATCAGCCGCTCTTGCCTGGTCAACATGAACTACGTGAAGGAAGTGAACCGCACGCTGCGCGGCGATTTCATCCTGTCGCTTGCCGGCGGCGCAACGGTGACCAGCAGCGAGGGATTTCGCGGCAAGGTCAAGGAATATCTCGGCACGCTCAAGCTGGCTCCCTAGCTTCAGCTACGGGCGTAACCACCTGAGGCAATTCCCTAGAGCAATTCCTCCGGCGCGAACGGCGCCAGTGCGCGCAACGCCAATCTTTGCATCAGCGTGGTCTCCGGATCGGTGTGCCACACCTGTTCCTCGCCCGGCTCGCCGCTCGACCATTCGATCTTGTCGGTATGGTCCAGCAAGCTCAAGCGATAGCTCCCGTCGGCGCTGAGATCGTCGAGTATGCCGGTCACCTGCTTGGCGATGTCGGCGCTCCGCATCACCAGCCCCAACTCGCTGTTGAAGCGCTTCGAACGGCCGTCCATGTTCAGCGAACCGATGAAAACGATCTTCTGATCGATGACCAGTGCCTTGGCGTGCAGGCTGGCGTTGGAACTCTTGAAGGGATGAAACCGCGGGCGCTTCTGCCCGAGTTTGGGGCGCATTTCGCGCAAATCCACGCCGAGCTTGAGTAATGCGACGCGGTAGCGCGAATAGCCGGTATGAACCAGGGGCGAATCCGTGGACGCCAGAGAGTTGGTGAGAATGCGGACGCGCACCCCTTGCGAGATCAGTCGTCGCAGCATCGCCATGCCGTCCACGCCGGGCACGAAGTACGGGGAAATGATCAACAATTCCTGCTTTGCCGCACGCATCAAGGCGCCGATGTTGTTGGCAACGGTCAGCTCCTCGTCGGAGTAGGCATCGCCGGCGAGCTTGGCCGGCTTGTCGGCGAGGACGGTGGCCGGCACCCACATCAATTGCAGCATGCGATCGTCGAGCTCCTCTGCAAGCCAGTTGGCATTGGCGGCAGCAGCCGTTTCCACCAGCGGCGGGGCCGTGGTGTCGGTTTGGTCGGCAGACGCCACCGAGGCTATGGGGTAGGCGTAGCGGCTGTTCCAGAAGGCATCGAAGGTGGCGGACAGTTCGGGCACGATCTCGCCGGCCGCGACCACATCGAGGTCGATGAAGTTGCTGCGTTGGTCGCGGGCAAAATACGCATCGCCAATATTGCGGCCGCCCGTGATGGCCATAGCATTGTCGGCGACGAACAGCTTGTTGTGCATACGGTGATTGATGCGCGGTATGTCGCTCACCGAGGCGAGAAAGCGGCTCCAGGTCGCGGAGCGACCGCCGGGGAAGGGATTGAAGACGCGCACCTCGATGTTTGCGCGTTGGCTGAGGTGCAAGAATCGACGGTCCTCGCCCGCGGTGTTGAGGTCGTCCACCAGAACCCGCACGCGTACGCCGCGCTCCGCCGCGAGCCGTACATGGTGCAGCAGCGTGAGCGTCGAATCGTCCTCGTGAATGATGTAGTACTGAATGTCGAGCGTACGCTGCGCATGGTCGGCCAGCGCGATGAGACTGGCGAGCGCCTCATCCCCCGAGGCGAGCAAGCGAATCCCCGACAAGTTCTTGCCGATCTCATTCGCCGCCACGATTGCGCCCAATTCGGTGCCCGCCGAGGTGGCCAGCGCTTCGCTTCGGGTCTTCTGGAAATGACGCGGCAGGCCGGCGCAACCGGTCAGGATCAATAATGCCGCAATCGCTCCTGAGCAGGTTTTGCGCATCGCGGCATGATATCAGGCACACTGCGCGGCCATGCACACCCCGCGCCGCATTCGCAGCTTCGTACTACGCGCCGGCCGCACCACCACCGCGCAACAGCGGGCACTCACCGAGCTGTGGCCGGCTTACGGCATCGACTCGAAGGATGCGCTCGATATCGGCACGATATTCGGTCGCTCGGCACCGTGCTGCCTGGAGATCGGCTTCGGCACAGGGGAAGTGATCGCACATCTGGCCGAGACTGATCCGCAGCGTGACTACCTCGGCATCGAGGTGCATCGATCCGGCGTCGGACGCTTGCTGCTGCGGGCCGAACAGAGCGGCCTGCGCAATTTGCGCGTCATCTGCGACGATGCGGTGGAGGTGCTGCGCGAGCGGATCGCCGACGACACTTTCGATGAAGTGCTGGTTTTCTTCCCCGATCCCTGGCACAAGAAACGGCATCACAAGCGGCGCCTCATCGATGCGCCATTCGCGGCATTGCTGGCTGCGAAATTGCGTCGCGGAGGCACGCTGCGGCTGGCGACGGATTGGCAGGATTACGCGCAGCAAATGCTGGCGGTATGCAATGCCACCGCCGGCCTCCAGAACCAGAGCGCCGATGCCACCTACGTCGACCGGCCGCAGTTCAGACCGCCGACCCGCTTCGAACGCCGTGGCGAACGCTTGGGACACGGCGTGTGGGATCTGGCCTTCGTCAAATCGAACTAACCGTGGGACGTCAAAAAGCTGCCGCGAATGCCGTCGATGATGAATTGCACGGCCAGCGCCGCGAGAATCACTCCGGACAACCGGCTCATGACGCTGGCGCCGGTGACGCCCAACGCCCGCATCAATCTCGGGGTCGCCAGCATCAACATCCAACACACGATCATGACCAGTGCCACGACGGCCAGGAAACCCACGAACAGCAGCGGTCGTCCCCACACCTCGCCTGACATCAGCAAGATGGTCGCCAGCGCTCCGGGACCGGCGATGAAGGGAAAAGCCAGCGGAAACACCGATATGTCTTCGCGCGTCTTGGCCTCTTCTTTTTCCGAGGTCGTGGACTTCGTGCCCGATGTGCGCGCAAACACCATCTCCAGTGCGATCAAGAACAACAGCGTGCCGCCCGCGATCCGGAAGGAGCTCAGCGAGATCCCCATGGTGTCCAGGAACTTGGCGCCCGCCAGCGCGAACAACACGCAGATGATCAGCGCTATCAATGCGGCCTTGCAGGCCATCTTCTTTCTATAGCCCGCGCTCGCACCCTCGGTGAGGCCGGCGAACAAGGGAATGAGGGAAATAGGTTCGACCACCACGAAAAACACGACGAAGAACTTGATCAACTGCTGGGTCATGCGGATGTTGCTGCGCGCAAAAATTACATATTGCGCGATCGGCTCATTCGGAGTTCAATGAACCCGAGCATAGCAGACGGAGGCGATAATGAACTTTATCAAGCCGATCGTAGGCCAGTGGTACCGCGGCGGTACCGATGAGCTCTTTGAGATCGTCGCCATCGACGACCAGGATCAAACCATCGAAATTCAATTCTTCGACGGCTCCGTGACGGAGATCGATTTCGAAACGTGGAATGAGCAGCTTCGCGACGAACTTCTCGAGGCAGCGGATGCGCCGGAAGATTGGTCGGGTGCGGTCGACGTGGAGGTTAAAGACCTGGATCGGGAATTCGAGGACACCGCGCGGCCGGCCTGGTCGCGGCATACCGATCGATCCCTGCGGCGCTGAGCTACGGCGCCCGTCCGGGGCGACTCGGCGCAACGCCAACTGGTCGCACCTGCAGCTCACCACGCCTCCAGCTCGTCTAGCTCTTTATCCCGGTAGCCTCGCGTTCCGCCAGTTCATCAAGGGGCCGCTTCAAAATCCACAGCAGGATCAGCCCGGGCACCGCGGTGACGCAGGTGATGACGAAGAATTTCGGCCAACCGACCGCCGGTGCGACGATGCCGGCGATGGGACCGGTGATGTTTCTCGGCAATGTGGCCATCGCTGAGAGCAGCGCATATTGAGTCGCGCTGAAACTGGCGTTGCAGAGGGACATCAAAAACGCCACGAACGCTGCCTGCCCCATGCCGCCCGCCATGGTGTCGAGCGCGGTGGCCAATATCAGCAGCCAGAATTTGTGCCCGGCCAGCGCCAACCACATGTACAGAAGATTGGTCAGCGCCTGACATATGCCGAAGATCAGCAGTGAGCGGAACATTCCCCAGCGCAAGTAAAGCCAGCCGCCCAGGCTGACACCCACGATGGTGGCAATGGTCATCGTCAGTTTTCCGGCGCTCAACTCATCCAAAGTGAACCCAGGACCTCGCAGCATGAAAGCGCTGTAGAGGCTCAGGGCAAATGCATCGCCTGCCTTGTAGAGCAGCACCAGGCACAGGAAGCCGACAGCTCCCCTCTGGCTCACCAGATTCTTGAGCGGCTGCCACACGGCCTGCACCAGGGTCTGCGGCGGCCGAATCGAGCCGGCGGGGTCGGGCGCGCGCACCGTGCTGATCATGATCGCGACCATGAGCGCGGCCACGACCATGAAGGCCACTTGCCAGCCTAAATGCGCGGCAACGACCACCAAGGCGGCGCCCGCCAGCATGGCCGCGGTTCTATATCCGAATGCGGCGACGGCAGCCGCCACCGCGCGCTCATGGGGAGGTATGGTGTCGACGCGGTAGGCATCGATCACGATATCCTGGGTGGCGGAGAAGAAAGCGACCATGAGCGCCACCAGCGCCAAGGTCGTGAGATCCTCGGTGGGCGAGCAGAAACCCATGACCCCGATGCTCACGGCAAGACAGGCTTGGAATACCAGGATCCAACCGCGGCGCCTTCCCAGAATCGGCACCGAATAGCGATCGAGCAGCGGCGCCCAGAAGAATTTGAAATTGTAGGGGACGCCGACCAGGCCGAACAAGCCAATGGTCTTGATGGTGATGTGCTCCGATGCCAACCAGGCTTGCAGGGTGAAGCTGGTGAGATTGAACGGCAGACCGGAGGCGAAGCTCATGAACAGCACCGCGACCATGCGCTTGTCCGTCAGGGCTTGCAGCAGCGTAGGCTTCGCGGCCGATACGGCCGTCAAACGCGGAAGCTCGGGACGTTCATACCTTGTGTCGTGACGCTGCGCATCGCGCGGGATAATATCAGGGTCCATGAACGCGGCGTATCAAAGCGAATTCATCGAACTGTGCGTGCAACTCGGCGTGCTCAGATTCGGCCGCTTCACCCTGAAGTCAGGGCGCGACAGTCCCTATTTCTTCAACGCCGGACTGTTCAATACCGGCTCCGCCATCAACGCAGTGGGCCGTGCCTATGCGTCGGCACTGGCCGCCTCGGGCTTGGGCTTCGACATGATTTTCGGGCCGGCTTACAAGGGCATTCCTTTGGTTACCGTGACCGCCGCGGCGATGGCGGAGCACCACGGGCGGAATTTGCCGTTCGCCTTCAACCGCAAGGAGGCGAAGGATCATGGCGAGGGTGGCAGCATCGTCGGCAGCCCTCTGACCGGCCGGGTCCTCATCGTGGACGACGTCATCACCGCGGGCACCGCAATCCGTGAATCCATCGACATCATCAAACAGGCAGGTGCAAGTCCCGCCGGCGTCTTGCTGGCCCTGGATCGCCAAGAGCGCGCGCCCAACAGCCGGCTGTCCGCAGTGCAGGAAGTGAGCGAAACCTTTGGCATACCGGTGCTGGCGGTGCTCACCCTGCAGGATTTGATGGCCCATATGGCCGTACCGGGGCGGGAAGCGGATCTAGAGAATTTGCGGCATTATCGCGAGCGTTATGGCCTGCAGACTGAGGCATAGGCCCTAGAATAGGGCCCCCGGCTCCCCCCAAAATGACGCCATCGATAATGTCGAGGTTAGGTACTTGAACAGGGTGCATTGGATACTTTGCGCGGCCGCGCTGGTCGCCTTCAGCGGCACTGCCTCAGCGGCCGGCAACGGACGCACACTCTACAAGTGGGTGGACGATCAGGGCGTGACCCACTACGGGGATAGTATCCCGCCTGAGTACGCCTCGCAGGAACAGCACATCATCAATTCGCAGGGGATTGAGATCAGTCACCTCGACGCGCAGAAATCGGCCGCGCAATTGGCCGCGGAGGAGCAAAAGAAGCTCGATGCCGAACAGCGCCTGAGCCGGGATAAGAATTTGCTCAACACCTATGTGTCGGTGCAGGAGATCGAGCGCCTGCGCGATCAACGCTTGAGTCTGGTGGCGGATCAGATCAAGGTCACCAATCAGTTCCTGGATACGCTCAACGGGCGCATGAAGAAGCTGCGCGTCAGCAGCATGCATTTCAGGCCCTACAACGCCGACAGCAAGGCCCCGCCCATGCCCGACCAGGTTGCCGAAGATCTCGTGCGGCTCGCCATCGACATCAACACGCAAGAGCAGAATCTGCTCGAGAAGCGCGGCGAGGAGAGCACCATGAAGAAACAATTCGAAAGCGACATCGATCGCTTCAAAGAGCTGAAGCACATCCAATGACCTCGAAGACCCGTGTGTTGCTGGGCGTGACCGGCGGCATCGCCGCCTACAAGAGCCCGGATCTCGTGCGCCGGCTCACCGAACGCGGCGCCGACGTACAGGTCGTCATGACGCATACCGCGCAGCGCTTCGTATCCGCGGCCACGTTTCAGGCCGTATCGGGGCGGCCGACGCGCACCGATCTCTGGGACAGTGCAGCCGAAGCTGCGATGGGACACATCGAATTGGCGCGCTGGGCACATATCGTGCTGATCGCACCAGCCAGCGCCGACTTCATCGCGCGCCTCGCAGGCGGCCGCGCCGATGATCTGCTGGCAACGTTGTGCCTGGCTACGGAAGCGCCCATCGTGATAGCACCGGCCATGAACCGGATCATGTGGTCCAACAAGGCGACCCAAGCCAACGTGGCCACACTCATCTCGCGCGGCATTCGTTTTTTGGGCCCAGAGTCGGGCAGCCAGGCCTGCGGCGAAATCGGCGCTGGACGCATGTGGGAACCGTTGCAATTGGCCGAGAGCCTGCTCGCGCCGCCGGCGAATGCCGGACTGCTCAGCGGTCTCAACGTTCTGATCACGGCCGGCCCGACGCGCGAACGCCTCGATCCGGTGCGCTACTTGACCAATCGCAGTTCTGGAAAGATGGGCTTTGCCGTTGCAGCAGCGGCCAAGGAGGCCGGAGCTCATGTCACCATCGTGACCGGACCGGTGCAGCTGGAGACTCCCGCCGGCATCACGCGTATCAACGTGGAAAGTGCGCGCGAGATGTTTGCCGCGGTGCATCGGCAAGTGGGCGACGCGGACCTGTTCATCGCCGCCGCCGCGGTTGCGGATTTCCAGCCGATCAGCGTCGCCAAACAAAAGATCAAGAAGCAAGGCGGCGCGGTCAAATTGGAATTGGAGCCCGCTCCCGACATCATCAAGTCGGTGGCCGACATGAGCAACCGCCCCTTCGTGGTGGGATTCGCCGCGGAGACCAACGACGTCGAGGACAATGCGCGTGCCAAGCTGAAGCGCAAGAGGCTGGATATGATCGCGGCCAACCACGTGGGCGACGGCATCGCCTTCGACTGCGACGACAATGCGCTCACCGTGATCTGGCCCGGCGGAAAAACGGAAGTGGCACGCGGCCCGAAAATCGAAGTGGCGCGCGAGTTGATCGCACTCATTGCAAAGCGCCTGCCGCCGCCTGACGGCAGTCCGCGGCGCCTGTCGCGCAAGCGTCGCAGCGCTGCCGCCTTGCCGCGCGAACGCGTTCGCGGCCGCCGCGTGCGGCGCTAGCTTCAAGCGCATGCAGGCCATCAAGTTGCGGATATTGGACCCGCGCATCGGCCGGGAATTCCCGCTGCCGCAGCACGCCACGCCCGGGTCCGCGGGCATGGATTTACGTGCCTGCATCGATGCCCCGCTGCTGCTCGCGCCGGGCGCGGCCGAACTGATACCCACCGGCATTTCGATTTACATCGAAGATCCGGGGTTGGCCGCCATGTTGCTGCCGCGTTCGGGGTTGGGCCACAAGAACGGCATCGTGCTCGGCAATTTGGTCGGCCTGATCGACGCGGATTATCAGGGACCGTTGATGATCTCGACTTGGAATCGAGGTAGCACGGCGTTCACCATCCAGCCCGGCGATCGCATCGCGCAAATGGTGATCGTCCCCGTGGTGCACGCGAGCTTCGAAATCGTCGAAGCATTCCCCACGACGCTGCGCGGCAGCGGCGGATTCGGCAGTTCCGGACACGGCTGAACGGCGCGCGATTGCGGCTCACACAACTTGACTTAGCTTTGCACCCGCCCGGGTAAACATGCGCTCCTCGACCAAGTAGCATTTCCCTTCTTTGAAGGAGGACTGCCATGAACAAATTTATCAACGACACCGTGTTGCTGCGGGCCGTGGCGCTGGCGGCTTTGGGTCTTTGCAGCGTCGGCGTGGCGCTCGGCGACGATACGCCGCCGCCCACCGATAGCCCTGCTCCCGGCGGCCGGCATCGCAACGATCCCGCCTGGGCGGCCTGCAGGAAACAGGCGGATGATCAGAAGCTCGAGCGCGGCGATGCACGCCGCGAATTCATGAAAACTTGCCTGAAGTCGGCGAAGAGCTCGGCTGCGCCGCCGGCGAATTGAGATGTTGCCTATCTCGCGTCTCAGACCCGAAATGCGCCTGTCACCGGCGCCGCAGATGGGCAACACTGGCCCATGGCAATCAGGGATTGGCCTCTGGACGAACGGCCGCGCGAAAAGCTGCTGGACAAGGGAGCCGGCGCGCTGTCGGACGCGGAGTTGCTGGCGATTCTGCTGCGCACCGGAACGCGCGGCCATTCGGCGCTGGATCTCGCGCGGGAGGTGCTCAAGAATTTCCATTCGCTGCGCAAGCTGATCGCCTCGGATCGACAGCGATTTTGCGCCGAGCCCGGGCTCGGGCCGACGCGATTCGCTGAACTGCAGGCTGCAGTCGAGATTGCGCGGCGGCAACTCACCGAGACGCTGCGCGCCGGGCCCTCGCTCGCCAGCCCACGGGCGACCCGCGATTACCTTTCGGCACGCCTGCGCGACCTCGAGCACGAGGTATTCTGCTGCCTTTATCTCGACAAGCGCCACCGCTTGATTCATTTCGAGGAAATGTTTCGCGGCACGATCGACGGCGCCAGCGTGCACCCCCGCGAGATCGTCAAGGCCGCCCTGCAGCGCAATTGCGCCGCCATCATCATCGCCCACAATCACCCGTCGGGAATCGCGGAACCGAGTCAAGCTGATGAATTGATAACCCAACGCGTC
>Ga0116227_10011612_pt1 | contig 14731 bp, 10 predicted proteins | sample S1TSphgellanicum_FD_89693 | JGI IMG/M metagenome (GOLD analysis project Ga0116227, IMG submission 89693) | Host-associated microbial communities from peat moss isolated from Minnesota, USA - S1T2_Fb - Sphagnum magellanicum MG | ecosystem: Host-associated > Plants > Peat moss > Unclassified... | reverse complement strand
GGTGCGCTAAATATGTTCCCATAGGTTCCCCAAACTCTTGTTCCCAATAGCACCACACGTGACACCTTATGTTAGTCACATCTTTTGTCCAAAGGTATATACTTGTCTTTACGTCAGTCATATGCTTTGTCCAAAGGTTTTTTTTTCTTCTTCTTCCTGGTTTATTTCCTTCCCATTCGGTAGCCACTGTCTGTACCGAGCGGAGTCAGGGGAGGCTTCATTCTTCCTTTACTATATATGATTTTGGATGTTTGTCAACGTTAGAGTTATCTGTAAAAGTACCCCAAACTCAGGGTAGTGCACTGATGTTTTGCCAAAGTGAGAAGTCCAGATGAAAACAACCCGTGGGGAAAACAATAGGGCGCCAAACTACTTTTCTCCTCTAAATCATCGGTTCTCGGGGGAGTTTCACCCCCAATTTTGGATCTGCCCTACCTGAGCATTGACTGTTGCTCATAGTCTTTGTTAAATCCAAACCTTGGAAGAAAAAACATGCTACAAATCTGCTGAATTAATACCCAGTTTAATGAAACCATACCCAATTTCACACAATTCTAAGATACACTCAAATTGGGGATGAAACAGGGGTAAAGGGTCAAACTAGGGCCCAAAGTCAGGGTGACTTTACAGATAACTCTGTTGACTAAGAGAAGTTTGTTCAATTTGTATATTTTTGATTGCATACTATTCAAAGACAATAAAGGGAGTAAAATATAGTTCTTAAACTTGCCATATCTATATCATATAGATTGAAAATATGCGCTTCATGTTTTGAGCTGGTGATAAACTTAAAGTAAGAACACAGGATGAACTAGGATCACAGTATCTCGAATTCTCAAGGTCAACCTGCAACAAGGCATCAAAAGATGAGACCCATAATCAACTTCTTATTAGTATCCACATGTAAGTGGGGATTGGGCTTTTATACAACTAGAGAAGTACATCCCCAACACCACCAAAGATTCTCAAATGTTCAAGATATGCATATTTCTGTAGTAACTTACTGTTTGAAACTGCACAACAAGTCTCAATTCCATGAACTCCAGCACTTTGTATCATTCCTGCCTGTTGTGAAATCAGTTGCCTCTACGGTAAAGCCATCATGAGTTGCAGAACTTCTTTTGCCCCCATGTCCATTTGAGATTTTCCAATTGAAGAGAAGCTCTTCTTGTCTATGTGACAATGGGTTACAAAGTGAATGAGCAGTTCAGTCGTCAAGGGTCTAGATATGGGTGTCTCTACTGAATGATTTTGTGGAGGGTGAAATCAGTATTGGTGCCCAAACAAACTGGGACATTTCACAGGAACATGATTCTGCTTTGAGTACAAGTAACTGGGTACCATATGACCTTGTCAATGCACATCCTTGAAACATTTTTGTCACAGCTTTGGATCAGTGAAAAAAATCATCAATCTCCTCAATAAAATCCTTGATTATGAGGGATTAACAAACCATAACACTCTTTTCAGATTTTGTCAATTCTGATTTTGCAAACATATTAATTCAAAGAATCAACTCATAACATAATTTTTTGAAAAAATTCAATCATGGGTACAATTCTATCTTTGGATCTGTTTGTGTGAGACATGGGGTTTATTGTTTGACTTTGTTAACATCATCCTTTGCTTGACATTGGTTTCATGTTAGCTCCACCCTATTTCAAACCACATCAAATGTACATTTATGTGAAATTTTTGTGTTATGATGGTCTTTCATTGTTGGCTATTAGTGTACTTAAGCTGACATATTGTTATTCCGTTGTTAATATTCTCATGAGTAAACCTTTCAAAATCCTTCTTGAAGACAATCTTAGCAGACCCACATCTGTGTATTGTTGTGAACCTTGTGATGTAGCCAAAATGTAAATCATCCAAAGAAAGCTTTAGCCAAATTTGACATAATGTGAGATATGAAGGAAAAAGAATTTGAGCATGTTCCTACATATTTTTAGCTACATGTTGGAACCAGATGTAGAAATCTGGTGTTTTCTTCTATTCATTGTTTTCAAATTTCAGCAATTGAAATCCCCAAAAATAACTTTGTTTTTTCATTTTCAATTTTTCGTTTTCCTTTTTGGCAAATTTTCACCAGCAAAAAAAAAAGGCTGACCCACAATGAAGAACTAGAAGGATTTATCTCTTTGGTGGTTGAAAAGGTTTTGGCATCAACAAATCACTTCATGGTGGATCCTAATGCCAGATCAGATTTGTCATTGCCATGAATCAGTCAATGACCAAAGTTCAAATGAACACACTCTGTAGGACTGTTGCTGATCATCATCTCTTCAATACAAGTATTTCAATGAATGTGTATCAATATCAAAATCCAACTCCCTTTTGATTATAAAGCTGCTCACATTGTTGCAGATAAATCATTAATGGTGTGTGCCATAATTTTCTGTATCAAATATTTTCAGTTCATTTGTTCATAATCTGAATGAAGTGAAATTTCCTCAGATTAACATCACATGCCAATCTACGTGTCAGCAACAACAACAGATGATTATCAAAAATATATATTGTTTCATCTCCAAACAATTAGGTGAACTATTAAGTGTTGGAGTCATTTCTAGGCTTGGACATGAGCAGCGTCCTTCATACCCAGAAGCAATTTCTTGCCCAAGTTCTCTTCATCTATTTTTTGGCAGGAGCTAAAAAGGCTTCTAATTGAGCCTTCAGTTGCTTATTTGATCGATTGAAATATGCAATTTCTTCAGCATGTTTCTTATCTTCATAGATCTTGCGTTCTGCCTCGCGCTTCTCATTCACTTCACACTTATTCTGTTAACACCCAACTATGTCAATGTATAAATTTATCTGTAATATACTTTCAGCTTGGAAAATTTCTATGGAAATTAACAGCACCCCATAGAATTAATTATACCCAATTTGAAGTCCATAACCCCAAATGCTGCTACACTACCTTCATACCTTCCATTCAGCAACTTGGCGATCAAGATCTTTGGATTCAGTCTCCAACTGCGATCAACAAGGTTTTTCCCAAAGTTGAGATTTCTGGAAAATTCTGCTCAAAACATTTGTTGGGTAGATTCATTCCGTGCGTGATTTGCTAAAGAATATATATGTATTCTACCATGAAAAAATGGGTTTGATTAGTGATCAATAACCTGTTGCACTCGCAATTCCATTTGAGCTTTACCATATTCTGTTTGAAGCGCTTTCCTTAACCCAAATGCAACACTACTTTCATATAGTGTTTGGTAGGCTGCAATTGTCTGCACCCCCTCCGAAATCTCATTATTGATGAGTTACCTAGATTACCAATAAATTATTGAAGTATCAACAATAATAAATCAAAATCACATGACAAAAACAGCAAATAGGTACATGAATTTGAAACCATGTCTATCTCAATGTTGAAGGTGTCCAATACAAAGCAATAACTTGATGATTAGCAAGTTTTCTTTATGAACCTAACTTCCACCTAAATTTCTATGTAAGGTTTGTTTCAATGTTGGAGCTTAGTACCATGCGAAGTTCATCTCGCACACGAAGCAAAAGGAGACCACGTTCTGCACAATTGATTGTCACTTGTCGCACAAGTTCATCCATACACTACATTTTCATGCTTCTTAAATTAGCTATTCATTGGATACTCCCATCACTTTCTACACACCAAATTTGGTACATACATTGTTTTTCACATAATTCATAGTTCCATTAAGGTCAATAGTGCCTACTTATAATCAATTTCACACCCTAAAAAAATAGGATTATAATGCAATTGCTCCCTTTTGGATGTTTTGGGTAGACACATTTGTAAGCTTGTAAACAAAGCTACCCAAAAACAAATATCCATTTCTTGAAACAAAAGGTTATTTATTTCCAAAGATGTTGCCATATGGCCATCTTGCTTGACCTTAAGAAATTTACAATATGATGTGCATTGCTTCTTACAAACAATATATGATCATAAGGTTTAGAACACATGTTTCAACTCTCGACCTTCATGTCTTCATGATTATAGTAATGTATTTGTACCAACATCCTTAATGCATTCAAGTAATTGTGTTAAAGGCCTGTAATGCTTGGTTGGAAATCACACAATTATAAAGTTTAAGATTTCCCTAAATACCTGTGCATACAACTCTTCCCGAATTGGACATATTCCCGTTTCCCTTGCTTGTCGATGTTGTAACTGTTGATCTAAGTTTTCCTACAAAATACAAAAGTCATTGTGCAATGGTTAGAAAACCCAAAAACATGATCATCATGTTTAAGAAAATAATGAGTATACCAACTTGAACGAAAATGTTTAGTTAATGGCATACAAGATTGAGATGAAATGAAAAAACTTTCAATCTTGTTACAATTTTATAATGTTGACTCTGAATTAGGGTTAGGGTCCATAATAAAAATAAAAATTTACTTGAAGGTTGATGACATCAAGCCTAGTTGCTGGAGCACTAGAGACACGTTGAATCCATATATCATCACCAACATTCCATTGCCTAATAATTTAAACACAAAATCAAAATCTACTTCACATGAAATATGATGCACATTGTTTTGGAACTGTCATTTTCAGTTCCGGGAATTCTTAACTATCATGATTCACACATCTATCAACATTTCAAGTACATAAACACAATTCTTGTTATTATTTGAATTCAAGTAGCATAATACAAACAAGTTGTAAACGCTTATGATCAAAGTAATTCCCAAATTCAATTGTCTATATAAGGTCTAGATTGTTAGTTATTAATTAAATCCAATGGAGAATAAGAATGTAAACCTTTAGTTTCTCACTTAGGTCTAGGAGCCAAAATTACTTGTTAAAGTGCCCTTCTCAAATTTTCTTCATGTTAGACAAGGTTGAACTAGGTATGGGATCAATGGATCTTTTACATTGCATGAAAATTATACAAAAGCACAACATAATTGATGGATAAACTTGAATACCGAGGTGGCAATATGGAATCAAGAATATCTTCAGTTTGTGATGCAGTTGGTTTTAGGTCAACAGGAGGTAATGTCTTTGTCCCCTGCTCAAATATTTCATGTTGCTTTAAAATGATTCAAAAATATACACTATCATAGCACACATTGTCTTTATATATTTTTTAATTGAACTTAAATGGTTCACATGCAATATTACAATTAAGATTCTCTACAATTCACTTTTTTTTTTTTAAATACGATAATTAAACAAGACATATGGCCACTATTATTGTCATCTTTTTCTTTCCGTCTCGAAGCACACCTTTTTAAATGCACAAATTTAACATGCAAAAACATTGATAAGTATTTGGTACCCTTTTAGTTGATTTGGAAGGCCCAGGAGGTTTTGTGGGAAGAATTGAAGCATTTCCATATTTCAACAATGAGGGCCATGGTTCTCCAGGCTTAGGCTCCACCATCCTTAAAGCACAAATTTAGTGTTATTCAATAATGAAAAAAACTCAAGAATACATGACAACAAGATGGGGAAAAAATCAAATGAGTGCTAATAATTTCTCTGTACTTGAAGTGCCATGCAACCCATTTTCCAACTAAAAATCCTACTTAATTTTATTTTCTTTTTGTTAAAGTTGCAAAATGCCCTTCCAAGTGCTTCTATTTTAAAAGTTATTTACATCATACATGGTCTAAGCATAACATATTTGTGAAGTTATTAAATGAACTTACATGACACAATGATACAAATTTATGAGAATTTTTGTTTTAGTTCTTGAAGAACTATTTCAAATAGAGATGGCTCTTTGGTGAATTTCCATTTATCAATAAGGTGTTTGAATATGTGACATAGGTTTTTGAATAGACATCTTCAAGTCCAAAAGGCAATTGCTAAAAGAAAGACAAGATGGGGTAGTTAGGGTATAATAATTGTGGAATCCATATTGTAATTAATTCCAAACTTTGTGGCCTTAACTTTAATTATAGGTTCAAGCGTTAATAATTTTTGATTGCATAATTTTGAATTTGTTCATTTGGTGTACATTTCCTTCACCATGGAGAGACTCCATCTAAAGTTGGGCTAGGATTCTTTCCTTTGATGACCAAAAGTCCATGAATTTAATTTATGCAATAATTCCAAGGAAATAGTTCAAGACCAACTTTGAGAAAACACCATGGTTGGCAATCCCATGTCTCAAAATGACATCCCCATGGACATTTCAAGACAAGATGTGGACTTGCCATGATGTCGTAATAAAAATTTAGGCTTGGAATGGGGTGTTATGGTTAGTGGGACATCTCAATTTGGCTTCAACCATGTCATCTAGGTTTGGTAAATGTTGGGAGGGATGTCTTGAGGACATTAGGGATGTTGGGCAAGATGATGAGAAGCACAACAAAAGCACAGGCAAAATGCAACAAATGTTGCGACCCAAAAAAAGGGCGAAAAATGCTAAGGCTTGAATGATTTCCTGAAATATCAAATATAAAAAATTCCGTCAATGCGTCAAGGAAGCACCAAGGACAATGAAAGGCAATACACGAGCATGTCATGGATGATGTTGAGAACACTGGTTGTGAGGTAAATATGCCAAGGGAACCACCTAGAACAATTATTCCCACTGTTTTGGTGGGATGTTTCAAGATGAGCTGTGAACTTGCCATGATGTCATAATAAAAAAATCGGCTTAGAGTGGGGCGTTATAGTTTGGGGGACATCTTGATTTGGCTCAAACTGTATTGTCTAGTTTTTTGAAAAAAACATTTGCAGGGGATGCCCCTAGAACACTAGGGATGTTCTAAGCATGACACTCTGAAGCATGAACAAAATGAAAGGAATGTCAAAACCCCATGAAAAAAGAAGAAGAAAATCCCAAGCCATTTTCTAAAATTTGAAACCTTGACATGCCAAGGAAAGCATTAGGAATAATGTCGAGCAATACAATGGCATGTTGAGGATGATGTTGGGAGCACCTTGATTGTATCGTAGACCTACCAAGGGAATCAATGTGCAACATTTGTTCACATCATCGTTCCAAGACTTTTCAAAATAGGATGTGAACTTGCCATGACATACTGATAAGAAAAATAGGCTTGGAGTCGGTCATTACGGTTTGAGGAATGTTTCAATTTGGCTCAAAATACATTGCCTAAGTTTTTTGACAAATGTTGGGAAAGATGCCCCCAAAACACTAGGGATTATTGGGCAAAACACCAAGAGCAATGGTAAAACAAAATGAGTGTAAAGACCCAAAAACAACCCAAAAAATCCCCCAAGGCTTGAATTTTTCCTTAAATTTTTTTTTAAAAATTAAATCATTGACACACCAAGGAAATCACTAGGGATGGTGTTTGGCAATACATTGGCATGTTATGGATGATGTTGGGAGCATCAATTGTGAGGCAAATCTACTATGGGAAACAATGGGGAACAACTATTCACATCATATTGCCAGTTGATGATGGTATTGACACAATGGTAATTGTAATGGTGAAAGTGATGAGTCCAAATTGAATATAGTCATGTAAGTCCCAAGTATACAATTCAATTCTAATGTTGTAAGTCAAAGTCAATATAGGGAATTGAAACCCTCACCTCCTCCAAATGGACTAACACCTTAACCATTTGACCAGCTCATCACCTTGTGACAAATGTTGTCATCACACTAATATAAACATATACATTAAAGGTTTTGTGAACTATTATGGATTGTGGTTATGGTTTACATAAATACATAATCGTATAATTTTATTATGAAATCAATGTCACAAACATATTAGTTCACAATTCTTTAAAAAAAATTCACAATTACATTGTTATTGGTCATTTCTTTAATTTTGAATATCAAATAATTAAAACTATTTTAAGTAATTACTTCAAAAATAAAATGTAATTATTTAAGCTTAAATTTACATGTATTTTATTAACTAAAATAATATATATCATTCCTTTAAATGTAATACATCCAATTATCTCTTTAATTTTTATGTTTGATTTAACAAATAGTTTGGTTAAACTAGGTCAATATGGAACACCCTCCAACACATTACAAAAAACTTTTTACATTATGTTTGAATGCATTGGAACTTCTAATCATTTTTCATTCATTTACTTTATGATTTATTTTGGTCAAATGGTATGATAAGTCTTCAAACTACCTTAATTATGTAGTCCCAATGAACCCTAATATTGAACAACTTTAGTCACGCAATCAAAATGATGACTCGTGAATGTTGGCTTTGCACAACCATTTGACACAAATGATTTCATGACTAAAACTGGGACATATCTAGTGTTTAAATGTTTTACTTATGGATGTCATATTTTGGTGTAATGATATTTTCAATGTTTTCCCTATTTCCCATTGGTCCCTAAATCTCACAATGTTCTAACACTAATCACAGTGTTCAACTAAGTCCAAACCCTTGCCCAGATTATATACATAGTTTTTTTTAATGGAATTTTTTTCACCTTTTTGGAGAGGTTTATTGGGACATCCTACGAATGTCTCACAAATGTCCCAAGCTAAGGAATGTCCTTCCTAGCAATTGTGTTTTTGACAAAGTTACAAAGATATTTGTTCAATGTTTTTTTGAGCTTTTTCTCATAGTTATTTTTCAAATTTCAAGATTTTTGGCCTCTAATAGTGATCATTATGTGAGCTAACACCCACCACATGCTCCAGATGTCTCATTACGCATTCCCCAACCTTTTGAAGCCCTACTTCATTCGTGAATATTTTTCAAGTCCCATTTGTGACTTAATGTGAAAAGGTCAACATTTTCAAAATTGAAGAAAAATTATGAATGGTGGGAATTGACCACCTTTCTCAATAGATCACCTGATTACCAATAGGAACTTATGCAGAGCTAAAAGATCAAACCCCCAACACCTAAAACTTACAAGTGGAATACAATATTACAATATCATAATGCATCCAAAATCCATAATAAAGCTTTCTTGAACTAATAAAAAAGTGAATATGAAGGCATAAAGAAACTTTCAACATTTTTCAACCAACTCCCATATTGGGTATTGGGAACATCTTTTCATTCAAAACCTTTTGAATCCCGATTGTATTCAAAGAAAATTGTATGTGCAATATATTGTTCTATTGTTTATTTGAAAATATTAATACCATTTCTATATGTAACTAAAAGCCTTACACAAATAAAAGGACTTACAGAAGAATTTCAAAGATATAGTTTGACTGTATTTTAAAGATGTTATTCCTGATGTTACTGTCATTCCTTCTATTGATGGAATTGGGCAATAAATTGAAGAAAAAATAGCAATGATTTTGTTAAGAGGAGTTATTGGTACAAAGCACATTCCATCTTTTAGTGGGAATATTCATTGTGGTTTTACACTACATGGAATTTACATTCTACTTAAAGTGGGGTGTTTTGTCATGGTGGGTTTACAACCACTTAATTTAGAGTTTTTAGAGAATGCTAGATTGTAGAACCCAAGTTTGGATCATACGAGAAATGAGCAAAGCGACGAGCAAAGTTGTGGATGAAAGGGCAACATGGAATCCAATGCCATGAATTTTGTCTTATGTTATATGCCAACACTCTTCGTCGAGCAAAGGTAAATAAGACAAGATTATTGCAACCAAAATATGTGAACAATCTGCTTCCTGCACTTTGTGTAACAACTTGTGACAATCACTATGTTAGTGTGGCGGTTCCCAATGAACATTTACTATAAATTGATGGTTTTGAGATTTTGCAACTTTGATTTACAATTACATAATTGAGAAATAGTGAGTTGTACATAACTAAAAAAATAGAAAGTTTACCTGAAATGTTCATCACTTCTTTAAGAAGTTTATCAGGCATGGATGCAATTTTGCTCCACAACCCACCAAACTTTGGAAGCTTCCAAATGGATATTCGAGTCATCAAAAAACGACTGCTCATAACCTCAACCATGAGCAAGCAGGAATGGCAAACACAAATTTGGGGCAACATCAATTTTGTATTTTCCATGATGGGTCTACTTATTTCCATCCATTGGTTTTGTTCCATATTGTAAACTAATATTGCATTTTGACCTGATACACCAACAATTATCTTTGTAATCAAATCTTCAAATGTTTGGTGACAAAGGTTTGAAACTTCAGCTCAGTTAAGGAAGCAGTTTTAGGGTTCAAACAATATGAGACCTGCACAATAAAGAGAACCGTTGAAAAAGACAGCATTTGTTTGGAAAGATTGTTGTAATTGAATTTGGTTTTTGTCAATGACAAGCTTCCAAGTTGCAGTTTCTGAGTCATAAATTTCTGTGACAATGTTAGCATGTGCACCCTTTCTTCCTGCCACCACCACATTATATGATTGTCCAATCTTCACCATGCCTGTCCAAGTAAAAAGTGGATTTTCATGCATTAGATGCCAAATCGTTTCTTGTATGTCATCAATTTTTACAAAGGAGGGGAAGTCACATGTGGAACTGAAGAAAAGTTGCAAAAAAAAAAATGAAAGCTTTAAAATTATATATACCAACAATGGGATATTTCCATCGATGTAGCTTGGGTGGGAGTTGAAGCCAAGCTTTGGTGAAAGGGTTACACACAATGAGCTGATCATCATGTTGCCGCACACAAAGCAAGCCACCAGATGTAGCCACCACACGCACTCGAGCAGGCAATAGAAAATCCAAGTTGATTTGACACCATTTATTTACACTTGGCATGAATGCCACACACTCTTTGCCTTCACCTCTAAACAAGAACCAACCCCCATGCCTTGCACAAGGGACCTTTGCAATGAAAGACTTTGATTGTAGCATCATGTTCCATTGCTTGCATACTGTACGAAAGGAGAGTAGGCTATGTAGAGGTAATTGTGCTTGTACCATTTCAAGCAAATGTTCAGGTAGCTTGTCCCATAAATGATTGTCCATAAACATCTCCTTCTGTTGTTCTAGTTCCTCTTTCATGAATTTGCATTCTTTGTATGCTTCCAAAATTGGGTGATCACCTTCTGCATTGCTACCCATTTAAATAGTGAAATAGAAAATGGGTGGGAATTATCACTCCATCAAACTACAATGACAATTTAGGTCTTTTTGAGGTGCATGGACACTGTATTGTTTCCATCAACAAGTGTTCAATGAACTTGTTCTCCAACAAGTCCTACTTTATGCTTGAGTTTACTTCTTTTTTCAAATATCAATATAATGAGTGCATTGTCAAGTGTAACCTGCAAATTTTTTAGACATGCCTTGAGATGCATGAATTTCATTTACTTCATGCTTTTTCAACTCTTTGGAGTACTCAAAGACATTGACTGCAAATAAAAATGCACCATTCAGGTTAAGAATCTAGACAAGGAGGGGAGAATGACACGGATGGTTGAAACATTCATATTTGTTTCATCAAATGTTCAATGAACTTACCCAATAGCCTACTATCTAATGACTCATTTTCTTGTTGCTCTTTTCCAACTTTGCATTCTTCCATTGCTCCCAAAATCTGGTTATCGCAGTCTACATATATTGACATCCATTCAAATTACACAATTCATATGATAATTCCCTTCAACAAGTCAAAGAAGGATCCAAACTTCCTTGAGTCATCTAGTAGAACAAATTAAAACATTGTAAAACTTTTGTTCCTAAATCCCATTTATTTTAGGTGAATTATAAGGGTGGAGAGATAATTGATTCCAATTATGTGTGTTTACATTTTGACTAGCCTACTATATCATGCAGGGGGATTTGTCACTTACAGTTGGAATTATTTTCTAACTTTTCTTGTTGTGTATCCATGTTCTTTCTTGATCTAAATTTGGGAGATGAAATTGAGATCACCCATTTCATGCATGACCTTTGACCTACACCGACTAGCCTTGGAAGTTGGTGGTAAAAGAAAGGGTGTACGCATCCATGGGCAAGTATGTCAACTTTGATATATCAACAAAGTAAGGGTTGAAAACTCAAAGAATATTGCAACTAGGTAAAGTTATATAGGCTTCTTTTTTTCCAATCCACTTTGGTGGTTATTTCAACTGCCTTTATGATTGGTTTCAAACTTATAAAGGGTGGTTCATGAATTGAAAGAAAGGAGGTTCTTGATTTTTAATCCCATGACTTTTATGTCATCATGGAACATGCCTTTCCATTGACAATGTGAAGGTTGTTGCCTCCAAGTGCACAAAAGGAGATTATGTGACCAAGTAGTGCACTATGTTCAACCTAATAGAATTTGAAGAAATGATTATTGATGCTAATAATTCCTACATCTACTTGAAAAGGAGTTGACCCCAACCTTTTAAAGTTTTTCCGTGCATCTTGTTTACGAGTTAATGGATGAGAGTGCCAACTGCAGCCCAATCCAAACATTGTCCATCTTTTCAATTGAAAGGTACTTGAAAGCTTTAAAAATGTATGTTTGACATAAACACATGACTTGAAGCTAGCATGGTTAAATATTTTTTTTCAATCAAGCCTTAGGGTTCATGAATGAAAACATGCATGAACGGCTTGCTGGTGTGTATAAAAAAATGAGATAACAATGAAGATCCTAAATAATAATGCATGGTGTTAAAAAAATGGGTTTCAAAAATGAGGAAACTAATGGATGAATTGAAATGAGGCTTGCCAATATGTTCTTGTGGGACAACACACTTGTAATGGACCATGGATTAGGTAAGAATTCAAATATTTCTTCTATCTTCAAGTGTATTTTTGTAGCATGTGTCAATTTAGTTTCAATTGCATGTCTAAACATAATATGTTGTAATAAGGTTGCAATTTGTAATCAAGTAACTACTATTGGATATTCACATGCTTTGTCAAACTTCATTTCAACAATGGGGCCTTTGATAAATCATCTAAATTGGTTTAATCTTGTTTTCTAAAATGTATTGAGAGGAGTGAGAAAGTTAAAAAGCTGATACAAAAAATTTGGCACCCCACAAAAATGGCTGCTTCTACTTTCATAGTTTGTTTGTAGCCAAATTTGGCTAGATCTACTTCTGGATGAGCAGCTTGTGCTACATTAGAAATTTGGAAAAATACACTGGGTGATACTGGCAACTGTGATTTCAATTTTGGGGACTCCATGGAACATTTCTTATTTTTAACTGTTGCAGGTTTGAGCTTCCTAAGGGTAGCTGCTAAGGGTAGATGGGTATTTCCCTGGACATGAATTTAACATCCTACAACACTGAAGTTCACCTTTCACTTGCTAAACATACTTGTGGACCACAATAAGCTCCCTCAGAATGCAAAAGGTCAGATTTGTCATGACAGTTCATTAGCATAGAGTTTGCAACATGTGGCCTAGGGAATTCCTGTAGGTGTTAAGAGATTTACACAATATCTCACTAAGCTGACATTTGAGTGTGAGATCTGCCAGGCTTAAATGGTTTCAAGGGCTCAAAATGAAAAAGAGGGAAAGCAATGGTTTCAACAAGGTATACAAGAGAGGTGACACAGGAGTCCAATATGAAACTATGAAATTACAGAGAAACCTCATTGCAACAATTTGAAGATAACATAACAATAAGTCCAGTGCTAACCTTATTGTGAGTTGCTCACAAAGCATCAGACCATCACCTTCTTCATGAATAGCAGTGACAAGCTGCCCTGACTACCCAGTGACTTCATCAGCTTCCAACAGTGGGTATAGAGAACTATAGAATAATCAGCCCAAAATCTGGGCAATCCATTTCAAAACCTGCATCACAAGTTTCTGTTGAATTTCCAGAAGCAACATAGGCAAAATGTTGCTAGCACTCAAGAGACATAGCTGATCAAAAAAGTCAATAGTATCCTCATTCAAGCAGCTAGTATCTTCATTTCATTCTAGCTTGCCCCTGTAAAAGAACACATTTAAGCCAAAGGCATTGAGAAAACTACATAGAGGGTAGTAGTTGCAGCCTCTTGCATCCTGAACATATCCTTTATGCTCACCACTGGTAATTACTTAGAGGAGTTCAAATGGGACAAACAAGGCAAAAAACAATGCCAACTACTCACCAGATCGATGATACCCAAGCATTCCTGCAAATTCTCATGTGCTTCTAACAGGTCTCCTTTTGGCAAATGGTGGATTTGAGCCAACAGCCAAGAAGAATCATGTCTCCCCAGCAAAACCCTTGTTGAGATGTGTCTCATGCTTCCACTTAGTGCTTGCTTCTGGTAAATGGTGGAGTCTAGCTTACCAACAGGAAGAGTCATATTCCATACACAAAGAACATCCTGATCACTTCCATAAGTATTGCTCCCTTCTTGCACTGCAAAATCTCTTGAAAGCCCATCATGCAGAAAAATCACTTAGTAGTGCAAAAGAAAAGAAGCAGAAGCAAGATGGAAGGGCCATCATACAAATCTTCCATGCTAATCAAGACCCTCTATGTATCCAACCAGAATCATTTAGCACAATCAAAGATTTCTTGGTGGGTAACTACTTGATGCCTCTGTCCTCCAAACCACGCACTCTTTCATCACCAAGGATTGGCCTCCCTGTGTCTATGGTGCTAACAGGCTACAGTTGTCTGTTCATCCAACTCATCCAACTCATGTTGCAATGATAGCTCTGATATGCTCTCCTCAGTCTCTCTGTTTCACAGAGATGATTTTGTCTGCTGTTACAACCTTCATTCACACTACCATGGGAAATTCAGCAAATAAATGTAAAGCAGAATTCCTACAGAGTTCTGATAGCTAAGTATCAAACCCTGAATAGACACCTTGATCTCTCAACAATCTCTTCTCTTCCTCTACATAATTCTTGCCCCTGCTACTTTGGCCCATATCCCTTTTCCGTTTCTCCTTTTGCGAGAAGGAAAGTGCCTTTTG
>Ga0116227_10011611_pt1 | contig 14733 bp, 11 predicted proteins | sample S1TSphgellanicum_FD_89693 | JGI IMG/M metagenome (GOLD analysis project Ga0116227, IMG submission 89693) | Host-associated microbial communities from peat moss isolated from Minnesota, USA - S1T2_Fb - Sphagnum magellanicum MG | ecosystem: Host-associated > Plants > Peat moss > Unclassified... | reverse complement strand
TAGATCATGATCTTCCTGATCCAGCCACCTAACTCTCCTTTTGCGGCCTCAAAGTTTTTTATGGATTGAAAAACCTTTAAAAAGCCCATGTTAAAGGCTTCTTTGGCCAAACCCTTATCGGGGATATAGCAATAACAAACCCGCAGCATATCGCCATAAAATAACTTGTACAAGGCTTCCTGTGCCGAGCGCTCGTTATTTACGCATCCTTGTATAAGTTGTTCTAACTGCTTTTTAGATAGGTTCATTCAGTTTCCGCCCGACGAAAAAATGCACTGCTAAACTATCCTTCGCTGCCCATTCATCAAACGTTGGGTAAAAACAAAAATAATTTATTATCAATACCATTTAGATATTCACATCAAATTAAAACACCCAGGAGGTTCCCCCTTAATAGCCTCCCAGGGTGCTTAACCACGGCTGATTTAAATTATCGTGTAATTACCAAAGGCGTTATAGTAATACCTGCAGTATATGTCCAGTTAATAGTTACGGTTGTCGTTGTAATAATAACACTGCCGGTATAAGTTGTACCATTCAACTTAATGGTTAACGGATAAGTACCGTTAACTATATATTGGCTACCAAAGCGTTGCAAAAATGTAATAGGGCTACGTGTTGGTATGGTTGACGGGCCCGCTGTACAAGTTGCAAATTGCTGCACGTTAGCAAAGTTGATCACAAAATGATTGCTGGCATCGAGCGAGTAGTTGAATTTCAGTTCGCTGTTTGAGCAAGCGTAAGTATTAATTGTTGTGCCGGTAAACCATACAGATACTGAATCGGTAACCGGGCCCTGTTGGTAATGAGGTGTTAACGATATCTGATCGCCGGTTAACGGTAACAATCCTGAATGATTGGTAACAGTATCTGCCGGATTAACCGGTGCGGCTGTAGCTGTAATAGTGAGGGTAAGCGGCGCAGCTCCGTTTACAGATGCGCTAACTATATAAGTACCAGCTTTGGTAAAACTGAGAACAGCATTTCCTGATCTGGAATAGTAGGTGTTTGAACCTGTTGGCGAAACCGTCCACAATATCGAATCGGTACTCGAAATATTGGTTACCGCTAACGAATCCAGCTTGTTAACAACAATGGTTGTTTTAGTGGCAACAATTTCCCGGGTGTTGGGCGATGTCAGTCCAGTTTTATTACAGGCTTCAAAAAACAGCACACTCAATAGTAGTGTGGCAAAAGCGTAGGTTAATTTTTTCATGGCTTCTTGTTTTAATAAGGTGACTTATAATTAATCGTTTAATGCATCATCGCAACCAAAATGTAAAACGTTGGGTATAAGGCGTAAATAATTCACAAAAACAGTAAACTACGTTCTGGTCAGCCTTTATACAACATCTTTTTTACATACTTGCCAAAACAATTAACGGAAGTAGGCATTTAGGGGGTAATGAGTTTGAAGTTTAAGGACCGCGTTCAATCCATTGATATCTTCAGGGCGGTAACTATGTTCCTGATGATTTTTGTGAACGATGTAGAAGGTACGCCGGGTGTTCCCGGGTGGATCCAGCACGCAGGCGAGCAAACAGACGGTTTGGGATTAGCCGATATCGTTTTTCCGGCGTTTTTATTTATCGTTGGTTTATCTATTCCGCACGCCATTCAGGGGCGGTTACAACGCGGCCAAAGCAAAAGCAAAATAACCGGTTACATCATAAGCCGATCGCTGATACTGATATTTATTGGCTTTATGCACGCCAATATGGAAACCTACAGCGATAGCGCCCCCATCCCCCTAACGTGGTGGGAAATCCAGATAACGTTAAGTTTCTTTTTTATCTGGATGGATTACCCACGCCATACTTCAAAAATACTGGTTTACATATTACGTGGCGCAGGTGTAGCCCTGCTCATAGCCATGTGTTTGCTGTACAAAGGGGGCACACCACAAGCACCAACATGGCTACACTTTACCTGGTGGGGAATATTAGGTCTAATAGGATGGGCTTATTTACTATGTGCACTTATCTACCTCTACTCTGATAACAACCTGCTCATCCTTGTTTTTGCATGGGTATTATTCTTACTTTTTAACCTTGATTTTCACTTCGGTTGGCTGGGCTTTTTAAATGGCTCTCAAAACTACATGGGCTTGGCAGGCAATGGGGCTATGCAGGCTTTTACGGCATCAGGCTTAGTGATATCCTGCATGTACAGTTGGTTTATGCGTAACAAGCAACCCAAACTAATATGGATGGCATTAGTCATGCTTTCGCTCATCTTATTCAATATGGGCTTTATAGTCCGTTATTTTAGCGGCGGTATCTCTAAAGCAAACGATACCCCATCGTGGGTGATGATCTGTACCGCCATTAATATATTGGCATATGGCGCTTTCATGTTTTTTATGGATATGAAACGTAAAGAAAACTGGTTTAGCCTTATCAAACCCGCCGGAACCAGTACGCTCACTTGCTATCTTCTCCCCTTCTTATTTTATCCGCTCTACCAAATGACGAATTGGGGTTATCCCGATTGGGCAACGCACGGCATTGGTGGATTGATCAGGTGCCTGCTTTTCGCCTTTCTAATGGTATGGCTGGCCGGTGTGCTTGAACGCAGGCACATCAAACTAAAGATTTAAACATTCAATCAAACAAAACACAAGTCATTTTTCTTATTAAATAATGAAGAATGAAAAATGGGTGATCGCATTGGCAGCAGGGTTGGGAGTTAGCGCTGTTACTTATTATCTATTAACCAAAAAGGATCTCCCCATTGGGGCAAAACCTGTTGAAGCATTTGACATCAATCGGTACATGGGTAAATGGCATGAGATAGCGCGTCTGCCCAACCGAATTGAGCAAAACGTTGATCAACTCACAGAACAATATACTAAAGACACCTATGGCAACATGGCCGTGATTACCCGCGCCTATCACACCAAAAAGAAAGAATGGAAAGAGTTTACAGGTAAAATTAAATTAGCCGGACCGCCTAATATTGGCATGCTTAAAGTATCCTATTTCGGCCCATTTTATTTAGCCTACAATATACTTGATATTGATGCTGATTACCAATATGCCCTGGTATCGGGCAGCGGGCTTGATTACCTTTGGATCTTAAGCCGTACAACCAACATTCCTGATGATATTAAAAACCAATTTTTATCTACAGCAAAAAATATAGGCTTCGCAATTGATAAATTAGAATGGGTATGACATAAGATAAAGTTTAATTACTCGCGTTATAAGTAAACTTTAATACCGTTCCGGGAGTAATTTTATCACCCTCGTTCGAGATATAAAGGTTATTCTGATTATCAAAAGCAATCCCCTCTGGCTGAATAAACAAACCGGGGTTGATAGGATAAACCGATTTCACTTTCCAGTTATTATCCGCAACCACGATCATCTTATTTACTGATGAAAGTATATACCACTCGTTAGTCTGCTGGTTTTTGGCTAAAGCCGATGGATGGAAAGCCATTTTTTTTCCTCCCGATAAAGCTTCGATCTCTTTCACGTTCACACTAAAAGTACCGCTTTGTGTAACTTGTCCGTTGGCTATTTTAAAGATATATCCGCTGCTACTTTTACTGGTATTATCATCGCTACAATGTTTACATAACACATAAAGTTGTTGCTCCTTTTCGTTGGCGTACATACCTTCGTACTCGCCCTGTGGTAAAATATCTTTCCATTTTTGTACGTTGGCAATATCCGGATTTCTTAATCCTTTAAAAGGGAAAGTAAACAACACGCCATCACTCCGCAACATAATAACCTGCTCGCCTAAAATGGCGATATCTTCATAATCACCGGCCTTACCAAAGGTAGATTGATTAACCTGCTTATCTCCCAAGTGGAAATAATACACGCGCCCGGTTTCATCCTCTTCAGCGTAAAGCGAATCGGGCTTACCCTGATAAAAAGCAATACCCGAGATCTCCCGCAATTTATCGGGCATATTATACCTGATGGGTTTAGTCAAATCATATCCTTTCGGACTGGTATAAGTTTGCGCATTAGTACAAGAAAAAGCAGTAACTATCCCCCCAATTATCAAGACTGATCTGATCAACATACTTGCTCCTGTTCTGCTCATAACCTATAGTTTATCTTTTGCTGTACTTTTTAATAACTCGTATATAGCCTGTTGAGATTGTACCAGCGGCGGTTTAGCCTCTATCTTTACATTCTCAATACTCTCATTCAATAACACAGCCTGCACATTATCCTTCAATTGCAGATCAATAATATTCATGATCTCCTCCTTTACCTTCTCATCATAAATAGGGAAACAAACCTCTATCCTGTTATAAATATTCCGGTTCATCCAATCTGCCGATCCTAAATAAACTTCGGGTTTGCCGTTGTTATTAAATATGAATGCCCTACCATGTTCCAGGTACCTATCAACAATCCGTTTAATGGTAATGTTTTCGCTCATGCCTTTAACACCCGGAATTAAACAGCAAATACTCCGGATGATCAAATCAATTTGAACCCCGGCTTGCGAAGCCTCATACAATTTGCTGATCAATACCCGCTCTTCCAGGTTATTCATTTTCAGGATGATGCGTGCTGGCAAACCTTGCTTTGCAAAGGCTATCTCTCGATCTATCAGTTCAATAAACTTACTCTGCAAATTAAACTGAGCCACCAAAATATGTTGAAAATTGATTGGCAATTCTGCCGATGGTTTTTCCCGTCGCACCAAAAACAAGAAGAGCAGTTCAATCTCGCGCAGGATATCTTTATTGGTAGTGAACAGGATATGGTCTGTATAAAACTTAGCCGTAGTTTCGTTAAAATTACCTGTGGCCAGTAATCCCGAATACAGCATCCTATCGCCATTGCGGGTTTTAACCAAAGCAACTTTGGCGTGTACTTTATTGGCGTTAATGCTGTAGTATATTTTCACACCGGCACTCTTCATTTTCTGAGCCCATTTCAGGTTGTTGGCTTCATCAAAGCGAGCTTTAAGTTCAACCACTACCCGTACGCTTTTACCGTTCCTGGCAGCGCTGATCAACGCGTTCACAATACGCGAGTTACTTGCCACACGATACAACGTCACGCTAATCTCTTCCACATCCGGATTAATCGCAGCCTCATTAAAAAAGCGCAGCACGGTATCATAACTTTGATAAGGCGTATGCACCATCATATCCTTCCGGCGAATAACAGAGCTTAACGATTCAGCTAGCGCTAACTCATTGATCACTATAGGCGGCCAGCTTTTAAATGATGATCCTGGTAAGTTTAAAGGTATTCCGGTAAAATCTTTCAGGTTATGATAGGTACCCCCTGCAACCGTAGTGGCATTGCCCATATCCAACTGCAAACTCACCTTTTGCAAAATACGCAATGGAATACCTGCCTGATGTAAAAACCGTGTAGCGAAACCAAAATCGCGTTTCTTTAACTGATCCGCTATCTCGTCGGATAGGTCGCCGGAGTATTCATCTTTCAGATCCAACTCCGCATCGCGGGTAACTTTAAAACTGTAACAGCTTTTAACCGTTTTGCCTTTAAATATTTTATCCAGGTTAAACCTGATCACATCATCCAAAAATATAATGTACTGCTCATCGACTGATTTCACCGTATAAAACCTCGGCAAATCATCCGATGGAATATTGAGCAAAACGATCTCTTCTTTATCTCCATCCAGCAACTGTACCATAAAATACAGCTTGTTATTTTCGGGAAAGAAAAACTTGTTTTTATCCAGACTAACAGGCTGCATAAAAGCCATCACTTCGCCCATAAAATAATCCCGTACCGGTTGAATCACGACCTGAGGCAAGGCCTCGTTATAAAGCAAATGAACTTTATCCCTTTTAAGCGCCGGAATAATCTGTGTAGTTAAAATACTCCCAAACCTTACCTGCAGTTTATTGATAATATCTATAACTTTCTGTAAAATTATAGCGCGTTCATCACCATTTATCTCACTGCTTTCCTTAGTGCCTATTTTATGCAGCGCACGTATCACAGGCATCCGTACCCGGTAAAATTCGTCGAGGTTACTTGAGCATATGCCTAAGAATTTAATGCGCTCAAGCAATGGCGTATCGGCATTAGCCGCCTGTTCCATTACCTGCTCATTAAAGGTCAGCCAGCTTAAATCGCGGTTATAAAAACGGTATTGCTCCATTAATTAGCTGTTGCTGGTACTGCCGGCGCGTTATGATTAGAAATTACAGCCGCAATAATAAAAGCCAAAACCGCCACAATTAACCCGAACATAAATATACTATAGGCTATGCGCAATAGCTGATATTTACGCCCCAGCACAACGCCCTGTGAGTATTCATCCTTTATTAAACTGCCGTATAAAAAGTCGCTATCTTCCATCATGGCGCGCATGCCATAACTAAAATCATCAAGCGGCATTTTATAAAAATTACCAAAAAACAGCAGGTTTACGCTCTTATTATCTACATCTTCCCTAGTAAAAACACCAGCCGGAATAGTTGGCCTGGTTGACAAGATAGAGAACGTAATGGCCAGCACACTAACCGTCAGCAAAATAATAGATGGGATAATCAAAAAGCCGTACTCGCTTATTTTACGCAAAACCAAACTGATAATGGCCGATAGTATAATCGAGTTAACTGTGATCATGATATGAGCCTTTCTATCCGCCATATCGCTCAAACGTTGATGGTTTGAAGAACTGATCCTGAACATGGTTTCAATACCTTTCTCTGGGCGGTCCTTATTCTTCTTTTTCTTCTTCTCTCCTTTAAGTTCCTGATCAGGATTACTTACTACGATGGTACCTACAGCCAAATCCTCACTGCTCTCTTTTTTAGCTTCTTTCTCTCCCTTTTTGTCTATCTTTTTCTGCACATCGGCTAGGTTTTTAGCCTGTTTTTCGCTCAGTAACAGCTTGCAGTACTCTGTATAATATTGGTGATCCTGTAAAAATTTAACAGTTTTTTGATGCCATTCCTGTTTGGACAGATCCATGTTGTAGCAGGCATTGATCTCCTTACGCATAAGCTTATCCTTTTCGGGAAATTCATCCGTTCCTAAATGGAACAGGTCGGCATCGCAAACAATTTGTTCCAGTAAAGTCGTAGCCGATTGCGGCATGTGGGTAGCCATGATACAGGCTTTAACTTTACTAATAACATCCTCGCCAACACCGTGTGCTTGTAAAAACTCAGCAGCCAGTTCGGCACCTTTGTGCTCATGGTTTTTAGGATCCTCAAAATAACCCGTATCATGAAACCAGCATGCGCTTAAAACAATAAAAAAGTCCTCATCGCTTAATTGATAATGGTTGGCTATTTCGGTAGCCGCCTTAACAACACCATTGGTATGTTGCAGGTTATGATAAATAAGCTTACTGTCGTCGTGAGTTTTATAATAATTAAGCACATGATCCTGTACTTGCTGAAGTAATTGCTGATAGTTCATGGTAAGGTAATTTTGTACTGCCCTACGGTAAACCGCAAAGCTTTTGTATTAATTTAGTAACTTGCTCTTCGTAATAAAAGTAAGAGATTATAACGGTAAAATTGGCTTAAAAAATTCATTATATGCGTGTACGTTTCTTTTTATTGTCATTTTTCCCGGTACTATTTCTGATAAGCGCACCCAAGGCTTCGCATGCCCAGCAGCTATCCGGAATAGAAAGGTTAGACAACAATATCATGATCGATCTAGCCGAGCATCGTACACCCGAAAAAACCGCCTTTTTCCTATTCATGTCCAACACCTATAAATATGGTGATATTGGAACTCCGGCAGCCTTACTGGTAGGCGGTATAATAGGCCACGATCAGGAAATGCGCCAAAATGCTTTATATGTAGCCAGCAGCACGGCACTATCATACGGACTAACTTACCTGATGAAGATCATGGTAAAACGTCCGCGGCCATTTGTTAAAAATCTCAAAATCACATCTGTGTATGTAGCTCAAAACTACTCCTTCCCATCCGGCCATACATCCAGCACCTTTGCAACGGCTACCGCTTTGTCTATCGCATATCCCAAATGGTATGTTATAGCTCCGGCTTATTTTTGGGCCGGTTCTATCGGTTACTCCCGTATGTATTTAGGTGTGCATTATCCTACCGATGTTGCCGGTGGTGTTTTAGTGGGAGGTGGAAGCGCGGCAACTATGCTGTTACTAAAAAACGCCATGCAACATCCCTGATTACTATTACGATCCTGTTTTATAAGTCATTTTGTCCTCATCTGCATGTCAGGAAACTTTTCTGGGCTGATATGGTTTTATATTTATTTAACTTTGCAGCAATAATTTGATCTGTCCATGAACCTCCCGCAATTTCCGTCGAGCCCTTTGCAGCTCCGGCTTTCTTTCTACAAAGTGATCGAAAAGCTGGAACAGGTAGCAGCGGGCGTTAACCGGTACGATAGCGCGAAGGCAAAAGAGCTGTTGGAAAGAGTAAATCAGTTTCCCGAATTACGGGATGGCATTACCGATATTGCCCAGATAGAAAATAATGAATCGCTTATTGCCGAATTATTAACCGAATTATTCCCCCCATCGCTTAGCGTAAACGAGATCAAGGCTGTAAGTATTCCTTACCAGGGCTATTTATTTAATACTACCGCACGTTTCAAAACAATTTTACGGGCAGCCGGAAATCAATTTGATGTTAACATCCGCGATTTTGACGATCACCAGTTTTTTGTTGCCAGCTGTTGCCTGATATTGAATAAATTTTACGGTACACAGCTCAATTTTAGCAAGCCCCTGTTTTATGATATTCCGGATGCAAGCGGAATAGTTAAACATTACCGGATATTTTACAATGCCGATTTTTTGGAGATCATGCAAACACCTGAGTCTCCGAAGTTATCACCAGAAGATATTAGCCTGCTACTCGATAATTACGAAGACCTTGAGCTTTGGAAATCAAAATTTCCGGATAGAAGCTATCTCTTAAAAGGTTTTGCCATCATGACCTTGTTCGACGTGACCGTAGAAAATGCTGTGTCAAGTTTAAAAAGCGATCTGTTAGGCAGTTCATCAGCGCCCGATCTGCAACGTAGTTTTGAAAGCATTTTATCATCCATTTATGGGATACCAGATCTGCGCATCGGTTTTACCACTTTTGATAACGAGTTAGGCGAGTTCAACAATAAATCATTTGGCAAAAAATTGCACAGTTATCTGTTACCTGGCGACCAGAATGAAGAGTGTGTACAATTACTCTGCAACGGATCACATCAGCACGTTATAGAAAATCATAAATATTTCGCGGTAAGCGATATCGATAAATTTATAGCCAACGAACCCGATAGCCTGGTTGGTAAACACCTTACCGAGCAAAATGTACAGAGCTTTATATTAGCACCCGTTGTTAAAGATGGTACATTACTCGGTATTTTAGAAGTAATATCTACACGTAAAAACGAGCTGAACAGCATCAATGCCAATAAGCTGGATGTTGTTTTGCCTTTTTTGACGGATAGTATCGATCGCAAATTTAAGGAGCTGCAAAATCGCATTCGTGCTGTAATCCAAAACAACTATACCACATTGCACCCCAGTGTCGATTGGAAATTTAAGCGGGAAGCTCAAAACTCTATTTTCAGTATTGGCGAAGGTGTACCTTATACGTTAAAACAGATCACCTTTAAAAAGGTATATCCACTGTACGGACAGGTTGATATTAAAGATTCATCCATAACCCGGAATTTAAGCGTAAAGAATGATCTGGAAAGGCAGATCAATAAATTGATAGGCTTATTAGAACAATTGCACCAGTACCAATTTACCGAAATAGCCGAGCACAGTTTATTAACTTTAAAAGCATTCGTTACCGATTTATCGGTAAATCTGAATGCCGATACCGGGCAGCAGATCCAGCATTATTTAGAAAATGATATCCACCCGATATTGACGGCTGTTAATAGCGCCGACAAAGATATTACAGATAAAATAGCCCACTATTTTTCGCAAACCGATATTACCGAAGGTGAGTTTTATACCGACAGGCGCAATTACGAGAGAACTATTGCCTTGCTTAATGCCAAGCTCATCACGATAATGGATAAAAGGCAGGCCGAGATTCAACCTTACTTCCCACATTATTACGAACGGTTTAAAACCGATGGTGTTGAGCACAACATGTACATTGGCGCATCAATAGCCCCCAATCAAAAATTTGATCTGGAAGATGTTCATCGCCTCCGTTTATGGCAATTACGTGTTGTTGCAGAGATGGAGAACGAGGTTTACCATCTTAAAAAAACACTCCCTATCGAGTTAGGCGTAGCCTCGCTGGTATTGGTTTTTGGCGGACAGATAGATATCCGTTTCAGGATGGATGAGAAACATTTTGATGTGGATGGCGCTTATAACATTCGTTACGAAGTGATCAAAAAGCGGATAGATAAGGCTCATATTAAAGATACCGACGAGCGTATTACTCAACCTGGTAAATTGGCAATCATTTACAGCAGTGCCGATGATGAGCAGGAATACCTCCAATACATTGCCATCTTACAAAAAGCCAAAGTTTTTGCCGAGAACATTGAGCAGTTTGATGTTGAAGATCTGCAAGGTATATCTGGCCTGAAAGCTCTGCGTGTTGAATTGTTGTACAAAGATGAAAACGCCACTGAAGATGCCAATATGTACACAGATTTGTATAACGAATTATTTAAGCTCCCTACACAGTCAGGGCAATCGCAATTAGTTAAAATCTAAACCCTGCCGAAAGGTACGGGTATGTCCCTTCGCTTGAATGGCCTACAACAGCTTGTATTAATATCAACTCCGCTGGGATAAAGTATATCCCACCTCCATAACCATCATGCCATGTATTGGAGCTTTCGCCTGGAGTCCATACCCTGCCTACATCATTAAATGCTATGGCACCAATAGTTCCGGGAGTTACGTAAGATACAAAATCGAATAATTTAAGCCTTAATTCCAGGTTGTTATAAGCCATACTTTTACCGGTAAAGCGCTCAAAATTAAAGCCTCGCAAACCCCTGTTTCCGCCTAGCTTTATTTGCTGAAAATAAGCCGCGTTGCCAATTGTTGTACCGGCACCAAAACGCGCCGCTATCACAAATACAGAATCTCTATCAGGATTGGCATAAAATGTAAACTCACTTATAGCTTGCCCAAAATCATTTGCATACTTTCCAATGCCTTTCATCCCTGTCAAATCCGTATGCCAGTATATACCTTTGTGAGGCAAAGTTCCTTTATCCCGGGTATCCAGATTAACAGTACCAATCAATCCGGCATAACCCATCGAACCCAAAACATTTTCATCGGGATGCAAAGCGTTGTAAACGTTTAAAAACTTATTACCATTGGCATCATCATCGCCTTTATAAAACTGACCGGATACACCATAACTCGTCGTCCAGTTACCATAAACATGCTTTAACTGAATATCGGCATCCACATAAGCGTAAACATTTTGATAATATTTTAGCTTGTAGGGTTTTTCGTTAATAAAAACACTCTCGTTACCTACGCCAAAAAAGTTACTGGTATAGTTAGGGCCTTTTGATAAAATGCTTATTGTCAAATCATTTTTAGCGATAACCTGTTTAAAATCGGCTTTATAATTCAGCAATAATGAGTTTGTTCCAAAACCATAATTTACCAGTAAACTCTGCCTGAATGCATAAGGTTCTTTACGGAAACCCTGCTTCTGATAAATAAAATCGCCAATGAGTTGGAAGCCGTAATCGCTATTATAATTGCCTAAAAACAGTGGTTGAAAGAAATCGTATTTAAAGTTTTTACGGATATAGGTATTAACCGATGTATCGGTAGATGTGCGGATATGCGCCAGCCCTTTCGCAGATAACGTGTTCTTCTCGTCCGATCGGTCATAGATGTATCTATTGCCTTTACCATTCAAGGTGCTATCCACTAAAAAAATATCCTTATCGCCACCGCCTATCATCCTCACCGTTATAGGCGATGATTTGTCGCCATGTACCGCGAAAACATCTTTACCATCCATGGCATAAATGCGGATCTCGTTAGTAATATCAGGATCAAAAGTGCGGTTGTATATCACCTGCTCCAGCTTACCGTCCTTTTTAAGCTTGTTGATCTTTACGGCCAGCTTACCATCGGGCAGGTTAGTAATATCAATGTATTCGTTTTTATCACTGGTGGTTATCTCAACCGTTTTTGATAAGATGCGATAATATCGTAAAGCCTGCTGTTTCAAAATATTACGGCGCGATATCAACTTATTGATCACATACTCTCCGCTTAACGCATAAATATTAGGTGGCATTTTATGGATCGAGCTTTTGATCAGATCATCAGTTATAGTCTTGGTAACAAAATCAATTTGATCTTCCCAATCCTTCTCACTTAAACCCACTAAAAAAAAGCGATCAAAGTTGCGGGCATTACGGTTCCAGCGTCCAATCGAAGTTATCTTATCACCAAAGCTCTGGAACTTAGCCATCAGTAAATGTTTGGATAACAACCAGGGGAAAACACCATATCCATCATAATAAACCTGGTCACGGTCACGGGGTACAGGTTTGTAAACTATACCGGTATCGTTTTTGGTGCGATCCCAGCGCCATTGGTCTTCGTGCCTGTCCCAGTCGTTCAATAGCATATCAAGCAAGCGGGCTCTCAAAACCAGCTTTTCATCAACACGATTGTCATTGTCTTCCTGTAGTTTTTCAAATGCCTTGTCAGTATTGTCGGTTTTATCGGCATCCAGCGGTTCGCGCTCTTCAAACAAAAAAACCTGGTCGGCAAAGTCTTTTCTATACTCCCCAAAAGCCGGGTCATCGGGTACGTAAACCAATTCAGGGTTGGCATGTGGTATGCCCAATGCCTCGGCCATTGGTGGTACGGTTAACGCAGCAAAAGGATGCTCGTTTACGATCTGATCCTGAATAATATCTTTAGCAACTGTTTTTCTTAAAGTTGGTGGCAATACCTTTTCGGGATTCTTTTGCACCGAACGGATCACCCACTCCTGCCCGTTTTTATCCTTTAACCTGAGCGATTTAGTTTGCATACCACCGCCGCGCTGTAAAATTTGCAAACCACCTTTTTCCTGGCTCAAATGAAACACCCTGAATTTAACCGGAGCAGCCCATAGCTTACGATAATCTTCACCCAAAAAAAAGCGATGCAAGCCGCTAACCTTATCATATTCAGCATCTATGGCTACTTTAACGCTATCAGGATATTTTTTTGATTGAGAAAAACCAACTAAAGAAAGACCCATTAATAGCCCTGATAATGAAAGAGATAAAAAGCGTATTGCAGCAATTTTTGACATAAACGCGCTAAGGAATAATTTGATAATTGTGAATATACAAAACCTAATACGCAAACATAAATATAATGTTCTGCTTGTGTTGGTTGTAAGTTCACAAATTGGCAGCAACACTTATATAAGCCTTACAGCTTTTTGTTTTATCAAAAAACAATACCATTCCTTAGTCTTTTAAAATAACCCGGTCTGCCGATAACCTACCACCACCTGAAATAATAAGTGAAGCGTTAATGGTTATAAGTAAGATGAAATACTCGATACCTTCACCCTTTTGCAGCCCAAACCAGTTCATGAAAAAGCCGTTTTGAATATGCGAAGTAAATACTATCCCCAAAAGAATAATAACCATCGCTGTACTAACCAACCGGGTAGCCAAACCCAATATCAATGCGATTGAGCCAAAAAATTCGATCATTATTACTAAAAACCCAATAATCCAGGGTAAGTGCATTGTATCTGTAAAGAAGCCCATGGTACCGGTGAAACCAAAGCCGCCAAAAAAACCTAATAGTTTTTGAGCTCCGTGTGCAAGCATAACAATACCGGTATTTAACCTTAATAAAAACGGCCCAAAATTGTTTCCTGTTTTAAAGATCAATTGTTTCATGGCATGGCTTAGTTAGGGTAAATAAATTGTTCTTTAATGATCAGGCCATCATTCCAGAATTGCACAGAAACCTGGGTGTAGCTTTTTATACCCCACTCTTTATGGGTATAATCATAGTGCCATATCACGGTAGAAATATTGCCTGCTACAACTATCCCTTTTACTTCGGCTTTTCTAAATTCTGTGATATTTTTTAGAAAGTCCAGCTCACGTTCGCGGTTTTTAGCTTTACTTATCGTAGGTGCAAAATCGTTTTCCTGCATCTCCACATCTTCGTGGTAATACGTTTCAAAAGCTTCCATTAATTTACCATCAAGCACTAAACTGTTTAAATGCTTTAATGAATTTTCGATTGTTGTTGTATTCATCTTTGTTTTAATTTGATATTACAAAGATGCCTACCCGTTAAAATCCGGGCAATCACATAGGGTAAGTAATTACATTACCCTATGTTAACTTTTTAAACGTACAGCCTGCCTGCGAATGCGGCTCAGGCTTTGCGGAGTAATGCCAAGATACGCAGCAATTTGATGATTAGGTACCCGTTGCTCAACATGAGGGTATAGTAGCTGAAACTCCTCATAACGTTCCATAGCAGTTTTCTCCAGGGTTGATCGTAGTCTTTTATGAAAAGCAATAACCGAATTACGATAAAGATCTCGGTAATAGATATTCATTTTTGGCACCTTCAAACAAAGCTCGTCCAGCGCTTCTTTGGTAATCTGTATCACTTCGGTTTCTTCCAGGCAATCTATATTATAGTTAGTTGGCTCACCGGTAAAAAAGCTGTAAAGATCGCCAAGCCACCAGCCTTCGGCGCTAAAAGATATCACGTGCTCCTGCCCTTTATCGTCCAGGGTATAGGTTCTGGTGATGCCTTTGGTAACAAAG
>Ga0116227_10011609_pt1 | contig 14734 bp, 10 predicted proteins | sample S1TSphgellanicum_FD_89693 | JGI IMG/M metagenome (GOLD analysis project Ga0116227, IMG submission 89693) | Host-associated microbial communities from peat moss isolated from Minnesota, USA - S1T2_Fb - Sphagnum magellanicum MG | ecosystem: Host-associated > Plants > Peat moss > Unclassified... | reverse complement strand
GGTGTTTCAAGACGAATTTAATTTCATCCATGGAATGTCATCTAAACTTTTATTTTGACCATGAATTCCACTAGAAGAATATATAAACTTTCATTCATAAACTTGTGTGGATGAATTCCAGTCAAATTCATGGATGAAACAAAACTTTAGACCATAATCCATGGATGAAATTAAATTCATCTCAAAACATCATGAATGTTCATCCAATTGTTTCATTCATCAACAGGGAAACTTCCATTTATTTGGGTTATTTTTCATTCATCAAAATCAATATTCTTATAGCTGGATATGATTCGTACATGGATTTCATCCAATCAATGGAGTTAGTTTTATCCATCAAAATTAATTTTATTCATGGAGATAGAATGTTTGCGGTTATGTTCTATCCATCAACACATATTTTAGTTTGTTAATCAATCCAATGGTTTCTACAACCGGTTGCATGTAAAATGAACACAATTGAAAGTATTTTGTGCTTTCGAAACATGTATCAAACAAATACATTACAGAAAGACATGCTTATAGTAGTGACAAAGGGGCACTAACCTCACCAAACCTCTAGAAATTTCCAAAACCCGAATAATGGGCTTAAAGCAACGTAACTACCATGTGAGCCCATGAACGTGGACGATGAACGTGTGAGCATGAGTTATGAACATGTGAGCTTGACTTCGTGAACAAAAGATAATCTTTTATAGAATATTCATGCCACATGGACATAATACTCTTGATGATTCATGAAATTCCTATTGCCACATTAGAAAAATATTGTTGCCACATGGAAAATATTCCTATGATGTTGTAATGATGATTCAATACATCATTTATTTGGTCACCTAAGGGTTGTTTTGGTCATATCATGCTTTCATTTTGTCTTATTATATACAATAACTATGGCTAAGGACCTTGCTTCATTAATATTGTAATTAAAATAAGGAACAAATTTTTTGACATTGTTTACAAAAACTATAAAATAAAATTATATTATATCAAGTATTGGACATGTTTTCAATACATTAAAAAAATAATAATAATCCCAACTCATGGCAAATACCAAACCTCCATAATGAAAACTAATATCATTTATATTGTCTCATGTAATATGTCTTTACACATTTTTTCATAAATGCTTGAATGTCATTTCCAAGCATGAATCATTACTTAGAAGCTATAGCACAATCCAACAAATGACAAACTTCATCACAACTCCAAGTGGGGAAATGAATGAAAATTTCAAACTCCCCACAAAATATGACATCTTGCAATTCATAGAACAAGAGTTTGTAAGGCACCCATTTCCTTCCTTGACCCAACAAACTAGCAACCATACTCACAAAACCTAAGCAAATACAAGTTCAAAAAATCTCAATTGTAACTTCATGTTGCTTCCTATTTGTAGGAGCACTAGACAAAATGTTGTTGAATTGTCCATATCCAAGGGCAAAAACCTCCAATGGTGGGTTGACAATTACTTCTAGAAACTGACCAGCTTCCCCACCGATTGGTATGTTGTTTAGACATCTTAAATGGGATTGTCTATTGAATAGTCTTACCATTGGGCATTATAGGCCATGACACTATGCTTATAAATGGTTGATGTAATTGGAACATATTTTTTTCGCCAAATAGACTTCAAGGTTAGATAGATTGGCATTTATTAACAACAAAGCCTACTTCTTTAAGAGACCTTATTTCATTTTGTGTGAGGTTGATACCCTCTTGCACATGCCAAATTTCTTGTACAATTGATCTATCTATCACATACCTATGTTTTGATAACCCCCATGCAACAATTAATGTCATCAACAAAAACTAGAACTTGTGGAGCTTAAGAGGTGCACCTAAGAATTGAAACAACATACTAGAATAAATTGGAACAAGAACACCAATTGTAATCAGTTTGGAAATTATCCTTGAAGTGTAATATTGTTGAATGGATTTTTGTAATGCAGAACATTGAACATGCTAGGTGGAGATCGTTTTATATGCCATACTCCTCCCCGCATGTAATTTCCAAGACCTCAACACCTTCGATAATGAAAACCATGTGATTGTGTTGATCAACACTATTGGATGGTTGTTCATGTCATTTATTGGTCTATGGGTTAACACATAGATGAAAATAATTGACCCCATCATGCTTATGTGAATCACCTTCTGATCTTAAAGGTTTTTGCTTTCATAAAAACTAAATATCTCTTCACCTTCCAAGTGTGGGATTTTTATTGTGAATGAAGAGTTAATAGCATAGATTTGAATTGCATTTGTAAGTTGTTTCAAGTCACTAGATTAGGTTGTTCAATGCAAGAGAAGCTCATTCATGTTAGGTCCTTGTTTGGAACGACCACCATTCTTGAACTTGTGGTACAATGTTAATTGTTTGAAAGTTCAAACATAGTCATTAAATGTTTTAGCATAGAAGCAAGCTCCACAATTCCCAAATTGTTGAAGCCAAATGTTGTGCACCATTTTGACAAATTACAAATAGGCATGTCTATAAACTATTCCAATGTGAATTTATGTAAACAATAGTAGATGTGGGTCAACTTCCTTTTCATATGTCTACTACCATAGGGTCCAATATGTAGTTTTAGAGTGTGAGAACGATGTCAAACTCACGTGTCTCATAAATCCTCCCCAATGTCTCGCACGAAAATGTCAAAAACTAGGCCAATTTTCCAACTCTTGAACTCTAGCTCCATCAACAACCCAAGGAATACCACCAACATCTGATGGTTACATACCAAACATCTGTTTCTTCCAATGATATGGCATTCTTGTATTCATAGCATAACGCCTTGCGCTACTTTCACATCTTTGGTTATCTATGTTTCTTTGTGTGTTTGTCCATCAATTGACTCTAATGAAAATAATAGGTTTGCTTTCTATCAACCATAGGTTTACTTGGATCATCGAAGCCATACACAAATTGTACCATGTTCCAATTTTGCTTGGGCACCATCTACCATGAAATTTGGATTAGGAACACCTTCTTTGGCAATTACCTTGTTCAATTTCCGCCACATAACACTTTGAACTTCTATGTTTTTTTATTGCATGTCACACATTACAATTATCATCATTTTATAATAAATTGGATCATACATGTGGCAAGTCAAGGCCATCCATCCAACATGCTTGATATGATCAAACATGAGCCAACATGTTTCAAGATTGCCCTTAGGTTGCATCTTTTTCACCAAATCACAACCACTACCATCTCCTTCTATAGACATCTTGAAGAGGAACTTTTTTTTTGCAAACATTTGTCTAGGAAAACTATTATCCTAAATGTAATCATAACACTTTTGAACTTCAAAGCTAAAATGTTGTCAATTTATCCTTTGTTATCCAAATGATGTTTAAACAATGTCATTAAGTTTATTATGTTGGGAGAACACAATGTCGTGAACTTGTCCATCACGTGATGTAGTTTTTTGCCTTTCAAAAATTCCATTGGACATTCACCATCATCATCGAATAAGTGTTTAGCTAGGAGATTTTGCTTATTGCCATTGCCATTGTTGACATCTTAGTTGATGGGGTGTGAAAAACCTCCACATTGATTGAAACTTTAACATGTTCGATGACCTTTCCACACCTCCCTTTTGAAAAATGATGTTAATATGAACCAAGATGAATTCGTTAATAGAAAAAAGCAAAAATGTAACTAATTGATTTGTGATTACACTCAACTAATTGTCACTTGCAACTAATTTTCTTTATTTTTTGCAATTAAAAATCACATCAAACATTTTTTGGTCACATTTATGATTATGTTGTAATTGTTGAGTTTTTCATCTTAAAAGGTCCTTGTATGGCCTATTATGACACGCTCCCTAACTCCCCAAGGGACCCAAAGGTGGGTCCTAGACTGAAACAACGGAATAAGAAGAAGGTTGGGGCACATTCTTTAACTCACAACATTTCGAAGGTAGGAAGGCGCAGTGGAGCTCCAAGATGGGACTAGGACGAATTCATAAGCGAGAGTTGAAGGTGATATCAACCTACACAACCGATAAAAGAGGGTGGTTAATGTAAGTCAAATGGAAGTGGTGCAATGGATTTAATAGTGACAACCTTAAGCCCAAACTTCACCCAACCCGTAACCTTTGGGAGGAGGCACCATTCCCCTCCCTATAGTATACTTTGTACCTCTTCGCGGGGACTACATCCAAATGTCACTTTTTCCCAGGACTCCCAAGTGGGAGTTCCAAAATTGGGACTTTTCCTATCCAAAATTTTGGACGTTCATATAATTCTCAAATCAAGTCCTTTTCAAGAGTGCAAGGGAAATATTTTATAGCCTTTGAAAATATCTTTCCAATAGTGTATAGCACGCTCCAATCGAACCTCCTTTGGCCCTTGCTTTCATGAGATTTGTGGTCAGAAGTCAAATTGGGAATTTGACCCCCACCCTTTCTTTTGATCAGGAATCATGCAAATCAAATTCAAATGAACAATGTGAGGGCAATTGAAGCATCTATGCTTCAAGACCTTTCTAATGGTGTCATGGTAGCCCAATTTGATGTTTGTTTGCCCTTCCAACCAAGGCTTTAAACATTCATAACTCCCACATGAATGTAACTTCCAAAATGGAAGTTGCACTTGAGAGTCATTGGCCTCATCCCTTACACTCTCCTTCATTTGTGAGAATGTGTTTCACACCTAAACACACTTTCGCCTTCATGGGCCTTTGTACTTCACTTTTAATCGTGAACCCAATGTTAGAAATACAACACATTAGTTGGAAAAGTGAGCAAAAAATGATAATTAATACTTATGTAATCATTAACCCTTATAACATACATTAAGTTTCTATAAGGTAAGTTATGTGTTTTATGTTATGATAACAAACAATTATGTATAATAAGCCTTATGAATACATTATGTATTCCACATCCATTAACAAATGTATATGTGTTGTTCTCATAGATTAGTTAAGCATGGTTTGAAAAATTAATGATGCATATCAGTGTCATATTAAGGTATATGAAAGGTGGTAAAACATTAATCATCCAAAAAAGTTTATTTCAAATTTATAATTAAAATGAATATTTATAATTAAAAATAATTTTATTATAATTCGATTATTCAATGCACTTATTGTAATTAAAATTGAAATTTTAAATAAATTATCTATTTAAAACCTATAATTATCTATATATAATTAATTATTTTTATTCCAACATTAATTTATACATTGATTTTTAATATGTTAATTGTAATAAAAACAAAGATAATAATAATCGTAAAAGTATTCTAATTAAATTATATATATATATATATATATATAACCATTGTACATATAGTAACTATACAAAATAAAACATACAATTGTAAATAATTATGAATAATTTGATTATTTAAAACTTATGTTTTATAATTACAATCCATATTTCATCTTTTTACATTAATTACAATTTTTTTAAGTATAAATTATAACTATAGTAATTATTATAAATTATTATATTATCATTTAAAAACTAAATTTTAACATTAAATAATTATTTTTCCAACATAAAATTCTTCCCTGATTATTAATTTCTACAATGTTACAAATTAGTTAAAATTTTATAAAATTTTGAAATTTATAATCATAATTTATAATTTATAATTAAAATTAACATTTAGTTTTTTACAATAATTTCACTAGAATATGGGTAGTTAATGTAATAATTATTTCTATAATAATATGCATTATCCATAATTTATAATTTGAAATAATATTTATTTTATTATAATAATTATACTATAATTAGAGTAATGAATGTAATTATTGTATATTACTATATTTATAGCTTAAAATTATTTAATTATAACATATAATTATTATCACAGCATAAATTTTCATATTTATTGATAATATTTTTACAATACTACAAAATAATCATAGTAATAATATACTATGTGATTGGTTTATTGTGATTATAATTGATAATTAGGATTGAATTTTTATAATAATTTTATTACTACTAAGGTAATTACTGTAATTATATTAATTTCATAGTTTATAAATGAATGTAGTGTTCATATTATATATCTTAAAACTAGAATCATTAATAATTGTTTTTAAAATTAATATTTTAATTACATATTAATTATTTTATGTATTATGTGTTGAAAAGTTATAAGCAATTAGTTAGTTAATGAAATATTTTTCAGTTATTAATCATTTATGTGGATGATAGTGAATAATTAATAATTTATAGATATAATTATATTTTTAAATTAAAAATTAGATAAATAGTTATTTAATTAGCTAATTATTTACTTAATTAGTTATTTATGTTAGAAATTCAAAAATGATAACAAAAGGTATGGGGAAAACTTTCTAGTTGTAACCTAGTTTGTAAATAACTTGTAAGTTCAAAATTTATCCCATATTGTTTGTTCTCCATTTTCCATTTTGAAAAACATATAAAGAAGGTGTGTAATTTAACATTATCAAATTAAAATATTTGTGCCATTTGGGATCAATAAATGAAAAATGTTTATGCATCATTTTAGCATACCTACCACCCTAACCTACTTATTACCTATCTACTTAGGTAGGTAGGTAAGTAAGTACCTAGTTCAACCTACCCACCTATGTTGTTAAGTCAAATTATGTACCAACCTCCTTTTTGACCTATCTACCCAATTTTACCTACTTAAATGGTAATACTTAAACCTAGGTAGGTACATGACTCAAATAGGTGGGTAAATATTTAATATTATTAACTTATCTACCTATTTTGATATCTACCTACCTAAATATTAATTTGGGCTCCATATTGTTTTGCACTACCAATGATGATGATTAAATTAATTTTTGTGGACATAATTAATTTTTTTGTAATCAATTTTGTCTATTCAAAAAATAAATTTGTGTAAATTTCATTATATATCATTTTTTCCATTAATATTTTTTCACATTTTTTATTTGGTAGGAAAAATGCCAAAAAAGTTCAATTTATTAAATAAGTTCACAAAAAGATATAAATAGACAAAAACATTAAAAGGGTGCAAAATAAACAACAAGAAATGATTCTAAAATGGAATTTGATCTATGACAAGTTATAATTTGGAATGACTCTAAAATTGTGACAATGACAATCACCAAAATACCCATCCTACATAAATTAATTTTGATGAAACATTGGCACTGGAATTTAAATTTATTTCATTGAAAATTAGATTAATGTTCCACATGACAACTCTCTATTGTGCAACATGTCATTATGTAAGACCATGCAAACATATGAATCTAACAACTTAGACTTGGGTTTCTTTTATTTTTAATTACAAAAAGAAAGTGCATTCCAATGTCACCATGTGTCAATATTAGGGAACTATGAGTGGTAAAACATTGGTTGCCATCAAAATAATCGCAAATGGTCACACATATGAAATATTTTATATGTTGGATGAAACCATATAAATAATTTCCATGTGCATTTATGGATTGATGATGTTATCATCATGTCACCACTACATGTAATTAATTTGTGCTTACAACTAGTTTTAGGTGATTAAAAATATTTTTAGTCATAAAACATGGCCTACAACTAAAATGTAGTTACATAGCTTAGTTGCAATTTAAGGTTTTTTTTTCTAATGTCATTAAACTTTCCATTTCATATTTAAAAACTTTAAATTATTATTAAGATTATTACTTTATATTAATTATTATTCCTCTTTTATAACATTATAATTCACACAATTATATGATGTATGAATATAATTCTTACATTCAGGATCTGAAATAATATTATAATACACTACACCCAAAATGTGAATTTCCCCCAAAATCATGAAAAGAATTGTTTGTTCACAGGTTTGTACATTTTGCACATGGATTATCAAACATTAAACACTTGTTTGACATGTGGATAAATGAAGGATGAACTTATGAATAAATAAACTTCATATAATTTCCATCATTGGATGGAAAGTTTAATTCCACCACATGGGAAAAACTTGAAAATAAAAATACAATTGAAAATTTTAGTATCCATGAATTATCACAAGCACAAAAAAAACCTAGACAACAAGATTTCCAAACCACATGAATGAAAACAAGTTTAGTTTTAAATTCAGGTCATGGAATAAAAAAATCAAAAGTTAAAGCAAAAAATGATGTGTGCACAATGTGAATGCAAAAGGACTTTATTACAAAAATGTGACAAAAATAGACCAAGATCATGACAAAGACTCATACCCAAAATTGGTGTTGAACAAATTGAAAGTAATGGGGAATTTCATTTTACTTATACCCATTAAGCAACTAACTCAAAAAAAAATTCAGAAAACTTCCAACCTACATGTGACCCATGTGTACCTACGTGTGGCCCATGTTCATCCATGTGTGAATTATGAAAGAAGTAAGATTCAATTAAAAATGAGTTAAAATTCAACTAAAAATGAACTAAGAATTAATTAAAAATTAAGTAAAAATGAACTAAAAATTAATTGAAAACAAACTGAAAATGAATTAATATTTAATTAAAAATGAATTAAGAGTTAACTAAAAGTGAATTAGAACTTAATTAATAATGAATTAAAAGTTAATTAATAATGAACTAAATTTTAATTAGAAGTTAACTAAGAGTGAATTGAAACTAAATTAAAAGTTAGGTACAAATTTATTACAAGTCATGGATGAACATTCATATGAATAAACTCCATGACATTGACATTTGTAACAATAATGAAAAAACAATGTAATTAATGAATATAAGATTAAAAATATAATTTAATTTTTTTATAATAATATACCTTTGTAGCCCTTGATTCCAACTTCAATAAGTTAATTTAACACAATATGAAAACCAATATTTAGCCCATTAAGGTTTAGACATGCATCCACTAATGTTGTAGTATATTTAATTTTCCAAAAACATGTGTTGTTCCAACCTCTAACCAACCTTAACCCATTGTCACCACCAATTTCTTGAATTTCTTTCCTACATATGATGCTTCGAGTCTATGTTTAAAATCAAGTTATCAATCATAACACACAATTCTCAATATCATATTTTCAACAGGCACAATATGGTTGTTAGTGGTATTGGTTTCCCTCTCATAGCTAGTGCCCCTATCCTTTTTGTCAAAAAAAAAAATGGTCTTTTATCAATGTGTGTCAATTATCGTGGATTGAATCGATTCACCATTAAGAATCGGTACCCTTTGCCCCTAATCTTAAGGTTGTTGGACTAATTAAATCATGCAAAAATGTATAGCAAGATTGATTTACGTGGAACATATAATTTAGTGTGCACTTGAGAAGGTGATGAATGGAAAACAATGTTCAAAACTCGTTACAGGCATTTTAAATATGTTGTGATGCCATTTGGCCTTATCAACACACCTGTTGTTTTTCAACATCTATTGAACGATGTCTTCCGTGAGTAATTGGATGATTTCATGGTCTACTACATCAATGGCAACTTCATTTTCTTAAAGACCATGGAGGACCATGAACACCATGTATCTCTTGTTTTGGAAAAGCTTTGGGAAGTTGGGCTTTATGCCAAATTAAAAAAATGTGAATTCCATCAATTTGAAGTGAAATTTTTGGGTTATGTCATCTTTGGAGATGACATTCACATGGATCCTTGTAAGGTTCATACCATTGTTAATTGAATTTTTTTTGTTTTTTGTTTGAGATGTCCAATGCTTTCTTGGATTGCCAACTTTTATCGATATTTCATTGCTTAATATTATTCAATAATAACCCCTCTTACTAATTTGATTCAAAAGGATCAATTTTTTCTTGGGGAGTTGAAGCTAATAATGCATTTCAATCTTTGAATACTTCTTTCACGATTGCCCCACTCTTGATTCATGTAGACCTTTCCAAACTTTTGTTTTGGAGATGGACCCATTTTACTTTATAATAGGTGTTGTACTCTCACAACTTAGAGAAGACAATTTGCTTTATCTTGTCAACTTTCGTTTTTTTAAGTTTTCTCTTACGGAGATTAAGTACGAGATTCATGATAAATAATTGTTAGTCATTGTGGATGCATTTGAAGAATAACATCATTTGTTCAAGAAGGAGCTCAACATAAAATCATTGTGTATTTGGACCGTAAAATCTTGCAATATTTCATGACAACTTGTGTTTTGAATCAATGCCAAGCTTGGTGGGCATTATCCTTGTCCTGATTTCGATTTGTCATCACATATCACCTTAGGTGTTAATAAGGGAAACTTGATGCGTTGTCCCATCACTCGTACCTCACACCTAAGGAAAAGGATGAAACCTATCAATAACAATGTCGTCATTTTCAAGCTTAAACATCTTTAACTTCATGTGTTGTAGGTAATTCCTTATGACACAATCCTTCAAGTTATCAAATTTACGAAAATTTGAAAGACCTTATTGTTATTGGCACCCAAGCCAATTAAAAAGTCATCATCAAGTCCAAGATTTTTCCAGTGATCATGTTAAACTTGAGTTTCAAAATGGTATGTAATATTATGATGGTTTTTTATATGTTCTTGATGGCCCTACGCGACTTTAAATTCTCTAGGTTAAGCATGATGCTTTGGCTTTGGCCATTTTGGATTCAACAAGACTATGAAGTTAATGTCTTGAAATTATTGGTGGCCACAACTTTGGAAATATGTGAAGGAATTTATCAAATTTTGCAATGTTTGTGTTCAAACAAAAAATCCTTGTCATTGTTCTTTAGTTTCTTTCAACCATTTTCAATCCATGCATCCTCGTGATCTTTAATTTTTATGGATTTCATTATAGATCTTCCACCTTCTAATGTTTATAATTCCATCTTGGTGGTGGTGGACTGTTTGACAAAGACGACTCATTTCATTCTTTATACCAAAATAATAATTAACAAAGGAACAACTAAGTTATTTTTTAATCATGTTTTTCAATATCATGGTTAGTCTAAAGATATCATTTTTAATCATGAACCTCAATTTGCATCTAAGTTCTGAAAGCGACTCTTTGACCTTTTAAGTATGAAGGTGAAGTTGTCATCAACTTTCCACCCCTAGATGAATGGGCGAACAAAATAAGTCAATCAAGTATTGGAATAATATTTACGATGCATAACAAATTATCATTAAGATAATTGGTCAAAACCTTTAGCCACGGCAAAGTTTGCTTACAACAACATAATGCATTCATCAAATCAACAAACATTTTAAAAAATGCAAATCATGGTTTACATCCCAAGTTTGACATTCAATGTTTGAACAAAGTCATAAATCCAGAAATTAAAGATCAAGCCATGTGGTTAACAAATGTTTGAGCTCAACTTCTATCTAACTTTGAAAAAATACAAAGGCAATACAAGGAAAATGTTGATGAACATCGGAAAAAACAACCCAACTTCAAGGTCAAGGACCAAGTTTGGCTTCAATGACAACATATCAAGACAACAAGGCTATTAGAAAAGTTAGATCATCAAAGGTTAGGTCCATTCCTCATTCGCAAACAAATCAATGTTGTGGTTTTCCAACTTAAATTTATAGGTTCTATGAAAATATGTGTTATGTTTCATGTTTCCTTATTGGAACCTTACCATGCATCTACCAATCCAAGAAGAATTCATGATCCCCTTCCACCTATCGAAGTCGATGTTGAACAAAAATATGAAGTGGTGACATTTTGGATTCAAGGATTTATAATCGTCAAATCTAATATCTTGTTCATTGGCATGGGTATGATGTGAATGGACACATTTGGAAATCAATAAAAAACTTATCAAATGCCATGAAAAAGGTTCATGAGTTTCATCAATGATATCCAAACAAGCCCAAGTTCGTTCCTCGTGGAACTTGTCACTAGAAAAGGAAATGATGCCATAGATGCCAACACCATGAAGTTCATTCATATGAGTGTTCATTCATGACTTGTAATGAAATTGCACCTAACTCTTAATTTAGTTTTAGTTCATTCTCAACTAACTTCTAATTAAGTTTCAATTCACTTTCAATTATTTTTAATTAACTCTTAGTTCATTTTTCATTAAGTTTTAATTCATTTTAAAAATTAAGTCTTAGTTCATTTTTCATTAAATATTAATTCATTTCTAGTTAACTTTTACTTCACTTTTACTTAATTTTTAGTTAACTTTCAATTCACTTTTGGTTGAGTTTTAATTCACACATGGGTGCACATGGGTCAACATGGGCCACATGTAGGTTGGAAGTTTTTTGAAAAAATTCCTTGAATTAGGTGCCCAATGGGTATAAATAGAAGTAGAATTCCCCATTACTTTCAATCTATTCAACATTAATTTTGGGTACATTTTCTTGTCACATCTTTTTTTTTGTTATTGCAATAAAAATTTTATTGAAATTTTATCTTGCACATGTGTTTTTGTTTCATGATTTGGGATTTAAAATTAAGCAGACCTTTGTTCATGTCCTTGGGAAATCTTATTGTCTTGGTTGTCTTTGTGCCCATGACACCAATAGATGTACAATTAATTCTTGCAAATTCAAACACCCCAAAAATGAATCTCTTGGAATCCATTCAATTAATCAATAGACATATATTTAATTATTGCAAGCTCAAACACACCCACAAATGTTTTTGGAGTGCACTCTAGTAACCAATATACGTACATCTAATTCTTACTACAAGCTTGAAAACACCCTCACAAATAAAAATCCTAGATTACGCTTAATTGGTTAATAGATATAGGTAGTTTTTACAAGATCAAACATTTGGACAAGATGAATGCAAGTTACATATATAATGTAAACAAAAAACTATCACAAATTTGACAAATTTCAACATTTGTTCAAGTTTGATGCATGATGGTGGACATTTGGAAGATATTTTTTCATGAAATGTTCATTCACAAATTGAGTTCCAAGAAAAGGAATAAAGAGTCCAACATTTTTTTAGGGCTACTTTTTAAAAATGATATGAATGAGAAAATTTGAATATTCCAACATAAGATAATTTATGTGGTGCTGGTGATTTTTCGCATGATTGTGCATCAATATTTTGGTTTTCAAGTAAAAATGTATAAATTATCAAAATGAACTTTTATGGACAACCAAACATGTTCTTTTGCATGATTATTTCATACACATATGACATGTGATTAGAGCTAGAACTTTGAATTTCATGAATACAAACAACTAGGAAATTTGTATAATTTTTAAAAAAACCATTGCAACCATTTGGCTCAAAATTTCAAGCCTTTGAAATTTTGATATGATTTTTTTTTTCATCAAGTTCACCTAATGAACACATACATGTTTTATGAGAAACATGGTTTTCTTGTACAAAAAGTTTGAAATCAATTTGTATGACTTTATACATTCCTTTTTATTATTAAAAAATGAAGTTAAAATAATTCTAATATATTTAATTTAAAGATCTCAAAAAGACATTTACATAATATCCAAAATATTTATTTAAAAATTATTAATATAATATAACATCATTTTATATATTACGGTACAAAATTCACTGTAATTGTTATCATTTAAATTTTAAGAAATCCAAAGTTGGACTTGAAAGTCTCTTAAAAGTTAAACATTGTTTTTTGGAACTCTAATTGGGAATGAACCTTGAAAAGTTGCAACAAATGATGGTTTATATCCAAACCTATCATTATATATGTTGTGGAATTGGTGCACAAATTAATGATTGAATTGTTCAATGAAATATTATTTTGATTTGTAAGGCTTTTAAGCGTCACTATAATCATAATAAAAAGATTACAAAGTACTAATTTTAATGAGAACTTGTCCTTGAAATTTTACACATATAAAAAGGCAACCATAAAGAACAATCTTTGTCATTAAAACTTTCAAATGTTTTTGAAGTCACGGAGTTCACATCATATGATTTAAAAATTTTATTCATTTATACATTATGTTATGATAATGTTGATGATAATGAATTTTTGTAGGTTATAAAATGTTGTTCTTTTGATAAAGTGCTTGGGCTAAATGTAAATTCTTAAACATTTGACAACAATAAGTTGAATTTATAAAATAGATCTAAAATTTTAAATTTTTTTGTCAAATAAAGGTTTTTAAAAAAAATTTATAGAAATATTGGTGTACATTACAACATAGAGGCACAATTACAAATCAATTGAATATTCTTCTTTTATAAAGTATTTTAATTTTGAAACCCAAATCAATTTTATACAATTTGTAAAATAATTCAAAATTACTGAAATATTACATGTTATTCTTCTCAACACTGTATATAATTATAATTTCGCTTAAAATCCTGTAAACTATAATTTGCACATGTTCTCATTATTGTAACCTGTAAAATGTCACTGTTATGTGACAAATGACACCATAATCATGTTCTCAGTAACAAATTATAGTTTACAGTGACACATATGAAAGACTTTTGTAAAAAAATGATCTTGAATTCGCCAGATTTTGAAAAGATTAAATTGCCAGATCTCTACAATAGGTTCCAGCAGGTAGCCAATACATAAAAGGATACCTAGATTTTTCTATTTTCATTCCTTGTCTATAGCCAAATTTGGCTAAATCTTCTTGCAAGGACAATCACCAGTTTGGCTACACAACACAATTGGAAAGAATATCCTGGATTCAATGTCCTTGGGAGTTCAAATTTAACATTTGCCACTTTGGATATAGCCATTAAGAGGTCTCACTGAAAAAAAAAAAAAAAGAAGAATTTCCCGGGTCGGGGGCAGTTCCCTCTGGCCGACATATAGGCACCACGCAATCAAAGAAGCCCCAAGAAACATTTTGGGAAGGAAAAGGG
>Ga0116227_10011608_pt1 | contig 14735 bp, 11 predicted proteins | sample S1TSphgellanicum_FD_89693 | JGI IMG/M metagenome (GOLD analysis project Ga0116227, IMG submission 89693) | Host-associated microbial communities from peat moss isolated from Minnesota, USA - S1T2_Fb - Sphagnum magellanicum MG | ecosystem: Host-associated > Plants > Peat moss > Unclassified... | reverse complement strand
TAAATAATTTTAATAATTTTAATTTTAATTTTTTTCAATTTTGTGATATAATAATTCATAAGACTGTTTAGCCAGATTTTGCTATAAACCTTAAAAAGGGTCCTTTTTTCGCTTGTTGCACACTGAAGGAGGCTTTTATTAAGTAATTTGGCCTGTGTATTTGACCAGTGTTGTTGGGCGGATATCAGTTTCTTAACCAGACCTTGCCATCGAATATCTGGGGGGTTCTTTCCCAGGTATCTATCCACCCGAAATCAGCCCAGGAGACATCCATGGGCTGAAAGAATGAGCCGCATAGGCTAGTTCTTAGAAAGAATTTAAAAGAACCGGCAGCCTTACGTATCCAACCCTGCCTGAGAAGCCATGGGGTGGGTTATTGAGTTAGGGTTTAGGTTGTTGGGGTTACAGTTAAAGGTTAAGTTTTATGCGTGAATTAAGAATTCATTTTATAAATTCAATTTTTATTAATGCAAAAAAAATTAAAGCCCTAGTCAGACAACTGCTTTCACATATCCACCCACTATAAGAATATTGGAGACAAATGATTTAACAAATGTTTGGTGATTAAACAAAAACTTTAAAGAACCTTGAAAGTTCTTTGATTTTTATTTTTATTTTTGGCATGAAGTCGTCTGAACTTATCTTTTAAAAAATGATACCCAATGTACCCCACTCTCGTATTGACTCTCCCTAGTACCTTTACCATTCTGGTAGTAATTAAATAATTTAAACCCTAAAACCCTAAATAACTCAATGAATGATGATTTTTGTCAAAATCGGCTGGCTCACAATGCCCAAAGTTTCTAGAAATTTGTTGGCCTTGCCTACTACGGCAAGGATATTGTTGTGTTTAGATTCATTATAGAGTATAGTAGCTTAAGGGATTTTGGCCCTAGGTAATAATAATAGGTCTATTATTGTATGAGGATTTTTGAAATATAATATTTTGGCTTGTGTTGAAAATGGAGGGTAGTTATAGAGTTATAATATCTTGAAGGATTTTGGTTTCTTTTAGAAGCTCATTTGAAGATTAATTTTTTGCATGGTGAAATTTTTGAGTTTCCATAATTCTTCTTTTGCCTTGAGATAATTTTTAATCTAAATGGCAAGGCCACAATGTGACACACCCCTTGTTTGACATTGCCATGGATTGCCCACCCTAAGCCTTTAGTGGTGCAATTGCCTAAGTGGTGTAAAATTATTTCTAATATTTTTACCCACCTCAATTGTTGAAATTTAAGGAAGTTGTTATTTTTACCCCCAAAGTGGGGGAAAAACAACTCTTCAAAAGAAAAGAAAACAAAAGAGAACAAAGCAAGATGTCGTAAAAATTGCTCGAATGCTAAAAGGTACTATGGTATTGGTCTTGACCATCAAGTCCATTTTTACATCTAAGTCCCATTTATTCCACTCCTCTAAACTCCATTTTTGTATGAAATAAATTGTGGCATGTCTAATTTGAGTTTGTACTCCCCAAATAGATTATATATCAATATACATATATGGATATTTGACTCCATGTCACAAAGCTTTCATGCTTGCAACTCACAACTACATTGTGATTCCTTGGCAATCACAACAATTCAAGAATGGCAAATTCAAACCCAATGAAAAATTGTGAAAAAAAATTAAAAAGAAAGTTGAATTGTAAGGATAGATTTGAAAATAATCAATGACTTGCACAATCTAACATTGTGCATCAAGCAACAAAGATGCAAACAAAATTGAAAATAGTTCCTCTCAGAGAATTGAGAAGTTCAATGTAAGGCCAAGTACCATTTCTTTGAAGGAATTCAAGGCAACTTTTTCAATTGTGGTTTGTGAATTGGAGCTCAAGTATGGCGCTAATTACACCAAGGCATTCGCATTCAAACAATTGGCCCGATATGTGCATTATGAAGCATTGGATGTCTACGCGCAACATTCTCCAAGGATTTTGGGCGTCACCCAGATCCCCAATCCAGCTTATGCCATAGCCATCGCCACCACCTCTCAAGTTCCATTGTAAATTGTCATTACACATCATAGGATTATGCCCAATAATCTAGATCTCGTACCTACTTCAATAAACCTTTCTCCTTGACAACTCATTGTTGTTACTGCAAACATTCTTCCCACCATCGATGTGTTAGCTTTTGCTGATCTAATGGGGGAATTTTTTCAAGTTCTTGAATTAGAATTTCCAGTTAAAAGTTTTTTAAAAATTCTGTAGCTCACCACCTTCTCTCGATAGAAGGATGAAACCTTCAAAATGCTCTACAATAGGTTTCTCAAGCTTAAAGAGGATACTCAAAACATCACAAACCTAAAAGCTACCCATCGGTGTCTTCGTTCGTTGGAAGGTATTTCGACACTCCATGTGCAGGTTTTGCAACAAGTTTTTGCAGAATTTGGAGACTTTTACACATTGTTGGATGTGTACAACATTTCTAAAAAGTTGGAACTGGGTCATGCACACTATGAGGCTAGTACTATGAAGCCTCCATCACGTTCAAGGTTTTAGCCTCCACCAACTGTGCCAACAAGATCATCACATTTTTCTCCAAGGGCTAAAGTAATGCATTTGGTCACACCCATCTTACATTCTTGTAACTACTATGGCAATCCTGCCCATAAAGCTAGTGAGTGTAACATTCCTTCCGAAGATTTCTTTTGTCATTATTGTGGGAAAGAGGGACTTTAGCAAGCTATTTGTTTTGCCAAGTTCCCGGAATGGAAATAACTCCGATTACCACGGCACAATCTACCAACATCTTCCGCTGCCCTTCAACCAAAAGCTAAGGCACCTTAGCCTTCCACTCAAGCTTTCCCCACCAAGGGTAATTCCAATGAGAATGCTAAGAAAAAGGAGCACCTAAAGTGCTACATAGATGACGTCCTAGTGCATAGGAAAAACTCTTGCAACACTTGGCTCATTTTGAGGAATTATTCAAGAGGCTCCATGAAGTCAATATGAAGATCCATCTTAAAAAGTATGAGTTTGTTGTCACTTTAGTAGTCTACCTTGGACACAGAGTTTTGTCAAATGGTATCATGGCTCATTGGGCCAAAGTCCATTTTGGAGATGTCCAATCCTACTGATGTTCACACTTTGAGGAGCTTCATCGAATTATGTAATTACTATAGGATTTATGTCCAAGATTTTTATACTATTGCTCATCCTCTTTATGCATTATTAAAGAAGGATGTTGCTTGCACATGGAGTGAAAGGGCTTAGGAAGTTTTCAACACATTCAAGGAAAAGCTTTCAAAGTTCTCCATTTTGAGGAGACCTAATTTTAACAAGGTCTTCATTCTACACACTCACTAGAGTGCTCTTGGTATTGGTGCTATTCTTGGCCAACTTGATGGAAAAGGCAAAAAATATGTTATCGCCTAAGTAACTCGAAACAACAACAAGGCTGAGAGCAACTACTCTTCATACGACGAGGAATGTTTTACTGTTGTATGGGCCATCATACATTTCAAGCCCTATCTTTATGGCACCAGGTTCACTTTGTAGACTGACCACTAGCCTATCAAATGGTTGATGACCAACGACAAGCTTATTGGTAAGTTAGTTCGTTGGGCACTTATACTTCAGGAATATGAATTCAAGGTTATTCATGAACTTAGTATTACATGTTAGAATGCGAATACCATGTCGCGAAGACCCCTCACTACTTCTGAAAATTTCTTAGAAGCCAAGCAAGACTTCGACCAGATTCCAATAGTACATGTATTTTATGCATTTTGTTATCTTGCACTACTATAATGTAACTTGGTTGAACATCCCATTGTGGATATATGGGAAGATTTGGACACTCTGAAGTTTCTTCAGCATGGGGAATACCCTCCCCAAGTTACATCAAATCAGCAGGATAGCATACAACAGTGGTCCAAACATTACTCATGGAAGGACAATCATTTCATCCGATGCTTACCACAAGGCGACAAAGTGGTTCCTCCACCACATGAACGACCTGGTCTTATTCAAAAGGTACATTCCGAGTTCGGACACTTTGGAGTAAAGTGTACTTATAGCCTTTTCGTTCCTCATTATTGTTGGAGAGGTATGTATGTTCAAGTCCAAAATGTCATTATTAGGTGTGAATAATGTGATAGAGTGAGAACTTCTTTTTTCTCTTGACAACTCACGCTTTCTCCATTCCTTATTCAAGGCATGTTCTATCGTTGGTCATGTGATTTAGTTGGAGAGTTACCATAGACCTTTAGAGGTAATGTCTACATCATGATTATGATTGAGCATTTTTCAAAGTGGGTCGAAATTGTTGCGGTGTTGGACAAGTCATCACACAACACCAGCCACACTTTCTTACAACAGGTCTTAAAGTAGGTTTGGGGCTTGTGCTAAGTGCCTTACTAATCAAGGATTAAAATTTAGAGGAGAATTCCAATACCTATTTGATCATGTTCTCATTGATCATCACCAAACTTCAAGGGATCATCCCCAAGCTAATGGCATTGTAGAGAGGATGGTTTAAACATGTAAGAAAAGACTTCGGAAGATTTGCCTCACTAGGAACAAAGAGGATTGGGACCTGGCCATACTTTACATCGCCATGGGTTATAAGATGTCCAAGCATGCCTCTTTGTCTCATTTCGCTATTTATTTTTTACTTTTTGGGAAACATCCCATTCCACCCTTTTCCATTACTGTTCAAATGAACCAGGTTGTGGACTTGGACTCCCTAACCACTTGGGTTAGGGTCATCGCAGAGAGGGTTATTCTATTCAGGAGGGTTATGCCCACGGCCATGGAGAATTTGTCCATTGCATAACATCAAGACACCTTATAGTATGCACACACATGAGGTGGCAGTTACAAACTTAAGGTGAAACAATTTGGTGTTGGTGACTTTGTGTAGCTCCGGCAACAACCTAATGATACTTTAAACACTTTTTCCAGTGGCACTATCTTGAGGATTAAGGCCCTTTAGGTGTGTTGGAGTTACAAGGAGTTAACGGACGCACAATTCGAATCACTCCAAAAACTATGCGCCCTACCACCTGCCGAACTTGGATCGTACCATCATCACGTCGACTTGGATTCCTCCATTTGATTATCCATGTTAGGTATGTCAGAGGACAAACAATGCTGATTAGATGTTGTTTTACGATAATTATAATGGTGGATACCATCTATTCTGTCTCAAGCCGGAGCTCACTCAAGTTCCCATCGGCATTTGGTACTATTCATCATGTTCTCCTACAACACCTTGATTTCTACTCAGACCATGCCACACTTTTCCCGACTAAGGTTTGGGGGGGATACATGATTATTTCATTTCAGCCTCATTTTGTGCATTGTATATATATGTGCGTGCATCTCTTTTTGGTTGATTAGTTTCTACCTTTGATTGGTTTTAGTCTTTTTGTTTAGTAGAGTTTGCTATGGATTTACACCCTTGTGACATCGAACATCATGACACTACATGTTGGGATAGTGGTCATGCCCGTATGCATGACCTCATACATGACGGTTGATTATGGGCATGTCAATCATGCCTTTATGGTTAATTTACGTTCTTGGGGTTAATGTACGTTATTAGGTGTTTTAGGGTTATGGTTTGTTTAGGGTTTCAACTTTGTTGACAACTATATAAAAGGCCAAGCTTTTCCCTTCTCTTATTAGTTTTTTTAAAATTCCTTTGTCAGGGAAAGTTTCCTCCATAGTTGGATTGGATTTGTAGATGCTCACGATAGCTATTACATGGCCACTATTTACATACACTATGTTTTCTTTCCTTTTTTTCAATTTATGATACATGAGAATTTCATCTTAGCCTCCTTTTGTGCATTGTATATATATGTGTGTGCATTTCTTTTTGGTTGATTAGTTTCTACCTTTGATTAGTTTTAGTTTTTTTGTTCAGTAGAGTTTACTATGGATTTACATCCTTATGACATTGAACGTCACGACATAGTCTTTTTATTTAAAGACCTTAGTATTTTGTTGCTTATGTTACTTTTTGTGGATACTTTACCACGTTTTCACTCAATAAACAAGAGTTGCCTAGAAAGCTTCATTGCCAACGAAATATATATTGGGGGACAAGTAGGAAAATTGAACAAGTCCATAATGTTGGTTGGATTTTTACTCCTTTCACATGGGTTTGTGTTATTGGAAAGTAACTTCCACAATTATGATGAACCTATGAATGGTGAATCGGTGATGTTAAGGTCATAGGGGATCCCATTCATTTTAGCATGGTTAGGCCAAGGAATTTCATAGTTTGGCACTAACCAAAGACTTTCAAACTCAATATCAAGATTATTTTAGGAGTTTATTTAAATTTCATGGTGTTTACAAACCACCCATATGCACCTTTGTGCATACTTGTTGGAAAATGTCCCACCATTGGAAGGTTATTGACCAATTGTATTAGTGAAATGATAATAAATGTGGTATTGGATTAGTAAGTTGGTGCTGTTGGATGTTATTGTAACTAGTGGGTACCCATGACGGTCGGACACAATCTGCCCGTGCCTGGCTTTTTTTTTTCCTTCACTTGGATGGTCTTAAGACTCCCATATATACTCAAACCATAGATACAAAAGAAGGTGAAAGAACCACAACCCAAACCCCCACTCTACCCTTCACCTCAAACCCATCCCCCAAAAAACCTAAAAATTTGAAGCCTAATACCCTCTTCTTGATATATTGATGCCTACCCAGAAAACCTAATTTTAGAAGCCATGCAAGTCCTATTAGGAGCCGCGACAGCTAGGTTTCAGGACTCAGACAGACGGACGCAGCTCCCTTCTTCTGTTGCTGCAGTGTTGCTGCATTTGGGTCTCAGGACCTGAGTTCCAGGACCTCGATAAACGGACACTGGGTTTCAGGATCTCGGGTTTCAAGACCTCGATATTCGGCTCTCAAGACCTGGGTTTCAAGACCTCGACAGGCGCACGCACGCAACGCACTCCGGGAGTCCCGGGCCCGGGCCCGGCAAAAACGGGATCTTCGCCGCGTAGCAGCGCTGCTGGACATGAGCGGGATCCCGTTTTGTCGGGCCGGCCCCGGTCGTCCGTCTGTGACGGACCCGAGCTCCGTCACGGACGGACGGACGGACGGACAAGGTACTTTATATATAAGATTATTATTATTATTATTTATGCCTCTTTCTATTTACGACTTTTTGGGTGGTTGAAGGGGCTTAGCATCTTCTGGAGCTCATGGAGACGTTTCTTCGGCCCGTGAAATCCTGTAGTCGTCGGAAAACCCCAGTCATGATCACGATGAGGTCGCGATGAGTTCGTGAGAGAGATCTCTACTTCTCTACTTCTGCCTTGCACCTAATTTGTATCATGAAAATTATACTGGTCAGGGGTCATGGGTCTTATATTTGCTCTAGTATAATTTGCTGCTGGTTTTGATCCATTCCATGAAATCGTTGCCTCATAACTAGAATTTGTAAAACATCTCTAGTTCTCTTCTACTTCCTTGGACCTTCGCATAACTCAACTGGTCGTGGCCTATAATTTGCTCTATTGTTGAATGAAGCTCATGAAGTTTGAGCAAAGAACTGCTGCTATAATTGGACTTGTTGTGTAACTGCATATTATCATGTAATAGTATAATAAGATTTTTTGAGTCACATCACTCTAGTACAGTGCAGATCATGAGAAGGGTATGTATCTGTAGAGACTCATGATGTTGTAGTGCAATGTTCTTGTATACTAGTGTGATCAAGATAACTTAGAAGTATAAAAGATAGCGAACTTGTTGTTGTTGTTGTTGTTGTTGTTGTTGGGTGGTTTGATTTACAAGGAATATTACGAACTTTGCAGCGAGCTCTTTTTTATTTCCTCTTCCTGTTTTCGGGATCCTCGATCCCTGCTCATGATCCCCCTTGGAAGATACGAGACTACCCCTTTTCCGACTATTTGGTAAAGTGTACTACGAGAGACCAGGTCGACGCTGATTTTCTGATTTGCAGGTCTACTCAAGGTTTCATTGAGCGTCGTACTCAAAAAAAATTCTGCGTGAAGAAGCTGATCACGATCCATAAGACGTGAGGTTTATAAAAGAAGAAAAGTTTGTGCGTTGGTGAGCCTGCATAAACTGAAGCTGGTCACGGTCCATAAGAGGTGAGGTTTATAAACGAAGAAAAGTTTGTGCGTTGGCGAGCTGCGTAAATTGAAGCTGCCATATAATGGCCGATGACGAGGTACACACGACTTCTGGATGGATCAAACTGGCAAAACACGATCATTGCATGCTTCACACTAGTGATTATAAACTGTTTGAACATTTTTTGGTATTGATATGTATGGGGCAAGAAGCTGAGACTGCACTTATTAATGCTATAACTTTGGCTGTAGAGATTTGGTTTTTTGGAGTACATGAATTGTGAAGACTTCTCAATGAAGACTTCTTCCAGAACTAGTCTAGCATGAAACTTATGTTATGCGGATAAGCTGCAACGACTTATAAACTAGAACTAACAAAGCTCTGAATGTAAGTAATGGCATTTGATGTGCAGTTGTACAGCTTTGGACTCGACTATGGGCCGCCGTCATGGAGGCCAATTCGACCTTTGACGTTGTGGAAACTCGTTCCAGAAACTCCTGTTCCGCAGGTCAGAAGTTTCAGTGATTTTTTTTTTTTTGGTCCCTCTTTTTTTTCCTTTTTCTTTCAATTTTGTGATATAGCCACACTGGCTATCATATTATCCACAAGAAGGAGGAGAAGATTTAGCCAAATTTGGCTATATACCAGATGTGAAATTTAGAAAATTTTAAGAATTCTTTTACATTTTGGCTACCCTGCTGGAATGTATTGGAGAAATCTGGTGATTAAAAGAAAAATTTAGAATCAAAATCCAGCACGAATTTGGTCCATGTTTTTCACAGAAATATGTCCTTTGTATGTGTCCAAATTGATCAGTATTTTTTTATTTCCTCATAATGTGACTACTTGGCCCCATTTTTTCCAAAACAAAACCCTTTGTCCCTTTAGTAGGTTTTTTTTTTTTTCCCTCACCAAGTTGCAAAAATTTGTTGGGGAAATTTTTTTAAAAAAACACTGGTCCAAATCATCATAATTGTCAAGTCAAAAAATGCAAAAATTTTGCAACAATAAAAGCACTATTCAGGAATTAGTCCCTCTTTTTTACAATTTTGTGATGTAGCCAAACTGGCAATCATCACCCACAAGAGGATTTAGCCAAATTTGGCTATACATTAGATGTGATTGTGAAAAAATTTAGAATCCTTTTCTATTTTTGGCTACATGTTGGAACCTGTTGTAGAAATCTGACCAAAAAAATAATAATAATTCAAAATTTGGTGAATTAGGACCATTTTGTTCACAAAAATCCTTTGTATGTGTTCAAATCATATTTTCAGGTTCAAAAATGCAAAAATTCTCCAAAAATAAATACATTGGGATTCTAATTCAGAATAGTGGGAAAAGAGAATATGCCCCCTTATGGTGACTTAGGCAATATATATATATATATATACATGTTTATAAATTAAATAAACATCTGGAAATATATTCTCAAATGCTTTCTTTCTTTTCAACATATTTCAAGAGTTTTTTTTAATCGCCAACTGCATTTTCTAAAATGTTTATGAACTTTACAATCAAAATAATAAACAAGTACCTTATTTTGGATTGTGATTCTTTTTTTTTGGTAGAAATGGAAGTGACTTCCCCCAACCATCTTGTGTTGTTGCAGAAACTTGAACTGAATTTGACGAAGATCTGTTGCAACAAACACATCCAGAAAGTAGAGAAAGTCAAGCAAAAATTGTTGTGTGTTCCTGGTAAGTTATTCATTCTTAACAAGGTACACAAATTTTTCCCCTGACACTTGCTGCAAGTAAATTTCATGTTTTGTAAATTTCAAAGAGCAGGACATGAGTAATGGCTCTATTTCTTCTTCTTCTTTTTTTTTCCCAATTTTGTGATAAAAAAATTGGAAAAAAACTCAAAAAGTTAGGAAAATTTACATTCAAGAATTTATTTTACATTTTTAATAATATATCACATGAGGAAAATTTTCCCAATTTTTTGGCCAAAAAAGCAACACATTTTGTTTTGGAAAAATAAGAAAACACTGGGACTCATGAGCTTCAATTAATTAATTCTTGATTCTTGGTGTTCTAAGGTTTCCTTTCTCTTTTCTTTTCTCTAGGTGTCACAGATGTTCAAGCTGATATAGGGAAGTTGAAAGTGACCATTTTTGGCAAGGTGGATCGTGCCGTAGTATTGAAGGTGGTGAGAAAAGTGTTCCCAAGTGCTGAAGTTGAAGATCTGCCACAAAAAAGCAGTCCCCCATCCAAGAGCCTTCCCCATCCTTTGTGCCTTCCCCCCGTCCCGATTGTACCCGGTTACCCTTGCACACCAATCAACTACATCCCTTATCCTTGGAATGACCTATGGTATCCGGAGAGTTTTCAATACTATTACCCACTTCCACCCCAAAACTACTTGTATTAGTCTTGCCCATTTGTACTTGTATATAGGTATGTTTGAGTGTTGTGGACATTGGGCTGGCTTTACTAGCAACTCCCTTATTAGATTGTTCTTTGTCCTTAATAGGACTTCGTAGTCTTGTTTTACAAAGCTTTCAATCCTTGCAAGTCGTACTCATGAAGTTGAAAACCAATCATCCATGTGAATGGACAGCCATTCAATACACTCGTGTGAAGCTTAGGGGGAAAAATAGCAATTTGATGTAGTAGATTCCGTAGCCCCTTGATAACTATCTAATACATGTAAATGATAAACAATGTAAGCTTTGTAATACTTATATATTTGTCAATGCTAAAACAAAGCAAAACTTTAGATTTTCTTGTTGGGTCGAGACATGTCCTTCCCAATGTGGATAAAAGAGTTATGCATTGTGAAGGGTAGGGTAAAACCCCAAGGTGGGGTGGGTTTTGCTTTTGCACCAGGTATTAATTGGGTATCAAATATTATATATATATATATCCATTGGGTTTTATTTTTCCAAAAAATTCAAATCTCACTTCTACTCAACATTTTCTGAAAGTTAACACCCACCTCACCTGATAATTGATGATTTAAAAATTTCAAATATACATGACTGGACCCTACCTTGGGAAAATAACAATGTAGGTGTCTCTCAAAAACCCCAGATAGATAATCATTTCCTACTTCGATTGTGCTATCTTCATTTGAAAGAAAAAAAAATCTTTTAGGTTTTTTTAATTGTTACAAATAATCAATATGCATTCTTAGTTGTGACTGCTGCTTGTACATTCAGGTAACACATGTGTTCAAGCTTGCAAAGCATTACTCTCATTTTAGATTGTCAATAGCTTGCATTATAAGCTTCAAAGATTTAAGACTATTTGTCAAAGCCTTAAAGACTTGACAAAGACTTGGCTTTGTAAGACATTGTTAAAGGCATGTGTTTTTAAGAGGTCTTCCAAAAACCTTGATAAAAGAACCTTTTTGTACCCATATGAGTTTTTGTTAAAAACCTAAGCCTTATACATGTTTAATCACATATCCTAACCTTCGCCCCCATCTCATAACCATCCATCTTTGGGTTTCTAAGACCAAGACCTGGACAATTATTTCAATCTCCTAAAAATAAAAGAATTGGGCCTAAGCAATTCTTTCAAATTTTTATTTTCAAATCCTCAAACTTGACTATTAGGAAAAAGCAAATACCCACCCACACTGGTAATATCCCTCTTGTTTTTTAAAGGGATATTTATGAACATCAACTACCCTCCAAATACGCCAACATAAATTAGACCGGCAATCTTTCCCAAGCGAAAAAAGGTTTCTACGATTTCGCAAATAGAAAATCTGAAAAAACTCTATTTTAAATAACCATTTTCTAACAAAGTGTTAGCCACTTTAACACTAGATTGTTAAAAAGAACATTGATATTTGGTTGTTATAATAACTTGGTCAATATGACATTAATTATATTACTTGTATAAATGTTGAAAATTTCCAAAAGTGATTTGTTTCAAGAACAAAACTTTGTGAATGGCACCTAGCTGGGTGGGGTCGCCCCATCATTCAAACACAAATATTAGATTACTAGTTTTGAAAATTGTTTGACACCATTATCAAGAATAATCAGAAATCCTCCATCCCCTTCAAAGCAAAAACATGTCTCATCATCGCATCACTTGGCTAATTCTTCTTGATTATCATTACCACCTTGACCAAGTTTTACATTCCCAACTGACACCACCACAAACTCATCAATATGTCAACAACATTAAAAATCTTTGAACAATTTCAATTTGAATTTCTAGAATACCCAAAAATATCCAAGCAAAGAATGCAATACTAGGAAACTATTTTTCATGATCTTTCCACCATTGTAAAGGTGATTTCAAATCACCTTCATTCATAGCAATTTGTTGATATAATGATAATTCAATTTTCACCACAAAGAGATTGGCTTCCTTAGTTGAAGCTTGGATAAATCCTCATAAGGAGTCATCAATGATGGAGGCTAAAGGGGTAGAGCTTGCTACACACTTGAGGTTTGGATGTTTGACCACCTCCATTAAGAGAGGCACCGAAACTTGTTCATCTAACTTTTTTACCTATCATTACTTATATATTCCATAACATGTTAAAGGCTTTTAAAATGCAAATCTAGTTGGACTAGGGCACACATGTTGTGTGTAGTAACAAGATTGAAGGTGATTGCAAATGCCATAAAAGGATCCAACACATTGATGATCTCAAGGCCCATTTTGGCATTGAAAAATTCCAACTCTTGCAATTTCACATGTGGAGTTTAAAGGTACTTAAGCTTGCAACTTAAAAGTCTATTGGGTGTAATAGAGGTTTATGGCTCAAGAAAATTCCAAGATCTCTTCAAAACAAAACAACCTTGGAAGCAAACTCGGTTTTGATAGGTGTTTTCAATTTTTGTGCCCTCAAGCCAACCTCCTTGCAAGTAATTCCCATTCTTGCCCTTGCTAGACTTTTTTGTCCATGTTATTATTTTTTATAAATTAAACTAAGTTTCAACCAAACTAATTTCCTTCATTCCAACCCCAATCTTATTATCATTTGTGGCATACTAACATACCTTGAACATCACATAGCCAAAACATGTCCCGTTGAGAGGTGAAACAGGCTAAAAGGTGCATAGGACACAATGGTGATTAAAGCAACAAAAAAAAATGCTCAAGTTTATGCCCTCATCCTTGATGTAAACTATAATCTTATTACTAAATTAATACTCAACTAACAAAGATTCAATTTGAATTAGCCAATGTTATTTTAGAAGTTTTGAGCCTCAAACAAACCATCTATAACATGGCAAGGCACTCAATCATTATTGATAAGATTTATCACAAGCACAAATGCATCAAACTTTGTTCTAAACATCCAAAGATAAGATCAAAAGAGGCAATGGTAGTTGCACATTGTGTAATTATTCCATCACCTTAGCTAACATGTTGGGCAAATGTTCTCGGACAAGTAGTTTGTGAGATGGAATTCACATTCTATCACATTGTTGCATCATGAGATGTTGTAACCAAGGATTTTCAACAAGTGACATTGGCAAACACCTTTTTGATATGAACATAACTAAATCCTTTATAAATTGTTGTTGACCCAAGTCATTAAGCTTATAAAGGTTGGGGATAAAAAACAAAATCAATGATTACAATATGAATAATTGTCTTCATTTTACTAGTGTGACCTCTACTGTGAGCCCAATGTGAACCCATTTCAAAATAGTGAAAACTCAACATATGAAAATTGTTTTGTAGGGCTTAAGATTTAGGGTTAAATTAAAACTTAAACCCTAGATCCTATATCCAGTTTTTGAAGAGTTAAATATGACTTGCAAGTGTGACCACATTCTCAACTAATTTTTCCTTCCAAAACATGGTTTTTTGTAACTTATTTGAATTTATAATAACAAAAATCATTCAAAATTTGATATTTCCCACATCCTAAATCCAAAACTTACAAAATAAATCTCATTAAATCCAACTCATCAAGATCTTTCCAACAGTACCAAAAGCACATCCCAATTCCTCATACTTGGAATGAATGGTAAACCTTCAAGTGTGGCCATGTTCTCAACTAATTTTTCTTTCCAAAACTTGGTTTTTTGTGATTTATTTGAATTTTCAATGAAAAAAATCACATGAAATTCAATATCTCCCCCATCTTAAATCCAAATCTTACAAAATATATTCCATGAAATCTTGTTCCTTGATATTTTTCCAATAACATAATTCCATTGAAAATTTTAGTTATGATTTAATTTAATTTTAGTGCGGAATAGCACAAAACTCAAATGATGTAATAGTTTCATCCCAGCATAGGCTTGTGCCTTGGTGTGGTTTAATGGGACCAATTTGATAATAGAATGAGAGCCTTGAATTGTTTTGAGTAGTTTTCTTTAATAAAATGGTATTTAAATGTTGTAATAGTTTTATAAATTTGTGCCAAGCTATGTGGCTAATCAAATTGCAAGAATTAAAGCCTTGATTTGTTTTGAAGAGCTATTTCATTTGAAGAACTAATATTGTATGTACTTTACATGTATGTTTTTTGCATGTGACCCATTTATTTCACATTTCATTTTTTTCCTCAGGTTTCTATGTCCCATACCTAACCACAATTCTTAGCTATGTATTATCTACAAACCATCCACATGCATCTACACACCTATTAGTCATTAAGTGCATTACCTATTAACTATTTGTAAAGGGTCAAAATGAATTAGCACCCACTAGTGCACTCATGCAAGATG
>Ga0116227_10011607_pt1 | contig 14736 bp, 12 predicted proteins | sample S1TSphgellanicum_FD_89693 | JGI IMG/M metagenome (GOLD analysis project Ga0116227, IMG submission 89693) | Host-associated microbial communities from peat moss isolated from Minnesota, USA - S1T2_Fb - Sphagnum magellanicum MG | ecosystem: Host-associated > Plants > Peat moss > Unclassified... | reverse complement strand
TATAATTATAATATATATTTGAGCGTTTTGCCTTTTTGCATTTACACCATGGAATTAATTAATTTTGTTTGTTTCACATTTCGCACTTCCCCCCTCAGAATTTTATTTTTTTTCACAGTACCCCTAAAATAATTAATATTGGTGTGAAACGAGCGCGGCGGTACGGTAATGCTTGTGGGCTCTTACCCTTAGGCAAGGCGCTGTTCCAGTACTGTTGTGGATGCAGGCTACTGTAATTAATTGTATAAAATTAAAGTATACTGCACCATTTGCATATAAAGTGAAGTTGGTGTAGTGGTATCATAACACCCTCCCACGATCCTCACCGAGGATCGATTACCGGGCTGCGCAAATTTTCGCAAGACAGTTTTTATTTTCTTTGATAAAATGGAATGAATTTTTTTGTCAATTTTATGGAACCGATGATTGAAAGGTACTGCAGTTTGCACATTTTTTGTATGATGGGTTTTTTACCCAATTTTTTCTTGAGGATGGGATGCGCTGTTCTTCTTTTAAAATTTTCTTATATTAAGTTTATTTAAAATTTAAAATTATTCAGAATTCAATTTTTTTTTTCAATTTAAATTTTATAAATAAAAATCTTTAAGGTATGTGGGTTGACAATTATCCACAAGAGGACTTAGCCAATTTTGGCCACACATCAAAGAGGACAGTACAAAAACTGTTTAGCATTCTTGCTATGGTTTAGCTACACGCAACCGATTTGTCTAAATATGGCAATTTCAAATGGTTTTTTTCTCATAATATGAGGACATTGGGCCAGCATTTTTTGCCAAGAAAAAAAAGCCTTTGTACTTTGTTACAAGGCCATCTTTCTTGTCACCAAGTTGTGAAATTTTGTCCCTAAAAAAATCACAGATAGGATGATGTGAGGGGAACATTGAGAATACTTTGAACTGAAATATGAAAACCGGACATCAAATACCAATCAAATTTTTCTAATCATGTGTGGCGGTGTGCTTTACCCAGAGTAAAATTTCTGTTGCAAATAGAGGACGACACCTTGTCTGCAAGGGGCCATCCTCTCCTTAAAACAAGGTATCACAAACACGCTGGCCATGCTAATAGATAAGATACATTGACATTGCGTAACCTTTTGCGAAACTTCCTTCTCCAATAACCCTTTTACTACTTTGCGAGCTAACGCACATCGTAACTTGCGATACGTCCACCACTAGAAAGTTTTGTAAAAATTTGTGATGAGGTTTGCGATACATATTCAAACGCAAAATGCGATGTGCCGAATAACGCAAGCTTGCGATTTCTTGTGACTCTCAAAGTGTTTAGTGATACTTTGTGTATTGTAAAATGTGTGATGTTGTGAGTATGATTAAATGTTGCGAAATGTGGAATATCGTTAGGGTGGACGGAGACTGAATGGGTCGCAAAGTTTTGTTTGTGGTACATGTCGCAAAAGTGCTGCGATGATTTAAGGTACATTATAAATTAGCGATGGTTGGTGAACCACAAGGTGTGATGCGTGTCACATCGCAAATATGGCAGGTTGTTTTTGCTTCGCAAACCCTTCCGGTTTTTTGTTTGGCCTTTCGCAAAAAAACACAATATGTAGTAGTGAGTGAAAGAACTTCCATCGCCACCAGAATTACCGTTGTCGACAATACTAGGTCAGCAATCCAAGTGGGAGGACATACACCCAAAGTGGTATTTATTGATACAGGTGCCCAACCAATGATTCTTAGAGTTTAGTTCGCCAAAAAGATAGGCATGCTTAACTCCAAACTACGAAAATCTATGTGGCAAATTCGCATTGCTAATGGGAACGTAGAGGAGGTACTTGGGGAAAGCTCGGATTTGATTGCATTTAACTTCAATGAAGGTACAGATCAGGAGCTTTGCTTACAAGTCAAATGTTTAGTCACCAATGCCACTAATTTCGATGTGCTCATTAGGCAAGAAGCCCTATTTCCACCAAATTTCACAATTAACAACTACTTTGAACATGCGTACAACCAAGTGGATTGGGAGACTGATGATCACCACCTAGAATACATACCCCTTAATTTACAGGGGAACCATAGTCCTATGGCTCACCATTGTATGCTCAAGGAAGCACACATTATTTCCTACATCCAACAAACTAACCACGAGTGGATAGAGGGAAATGAAAAGGAAATAGCTTACGCTCAAGCTACTAAAAACTTGAAGGTGGTTCCTACTGATATTCAACATGGACCAAAGGTTTTACATAGGTTCAAAATAGCCCAGGAGCCCTTGGTCAAAGCTTTGTCTAGTTTTGAGAGCATGTAGAGCCATGGCAAACCAATTAAACTAGTATTTCATCAACTAATCACCTGGACACCGCCTAAGGAGGGGATTACATTACTAGAACTCTTTGGTGGTATTAGTACAGGTCTCGAAGCCTTACTATACTTAGGGATGGTGGCTCGGAGGTGTTTCTATGTAGACATTGATCCTATTACAAGGCAAATGGTGGCATCGAGAATGATGGAACTCATAGCCAGATTTCCACAACAATTTGCAACCACCACATGGAAAGCCAATTTCATTTTCTTGCCCTCTGACATACAACTATTCAGAAGAAGCATATGGAATTACTTGGCCCCATTGACCTCATCATTTCAGGTTGGGAGTGTCAAGGATTTTCAGCTACTAGATTTGGAAAAAGCTTGAGTGACATAAGATTCGGTCTCTTCACGGCCATGGTACGATTGATCACTTGGGCTCAATTCATTTCTCCTATGCTTGGTTATTTCATTGAGAACACCCCTTCTTAGCTTGACTAGAGGGAAAAAGTCCAAAAGCACTACACGTTAGTTAAACATTGCCTTGGAGAGCCGCTCCTACTTGATGCGGCACAATGCAGTTCTTATGTGCATCGGCTGCGTAATTAGTGGACCAACCTAGCACCACTTTCAGTTTTGCAGCTAGCTCTAAGATACACCATTAGAGACTGCAACTTGCAGGTTTCTCACATATTGGATGATCATAATTCTTGCCAACCAGTTACAAGGCAAGAGAAACCTCCTTGGTTTCCTATGAACACAATAGGACAACCAAAAGGTGCTTAGCCCACCTTTGTCTCCTTCCCAAGAGCACAGGCCTTTCAAGGAGATGGACTAGGCTTAGTGTATCGTCATGCTTCAACCACTTGGGATGAACCAAGCCTAGAAGAAAAAGAAAGGGCTATCGGGTTCCAAACTAACATTACTAATCACACTAAGGTGACTAGATTAGAGCATAATGCTCTACTAGGGAGAAGCATGGACCTGAACTCCCTTACATGGTTATTGGAAACTTATGTACTCTTTCAAATGTACACAACACCAACACTGATTCAATCAGCTTGCACCTCTGGCGATGCGACCACATGGCACCCTGACCAAGTACACTTGCTTATCTTCAACATTCTACATTTCACTTTTAGTGTTGGGGGGAAGAGGTACCATGTAATTTGACTCAAGTTATGTCTGATACACCTGGAGGTACATCAATTTCTAAAGAAACAATTACAACCTTCTACGAATTTACACAGTTGGATAGTGGAAAACCTAATACACCAAGTTCTTCTAATACACTTTCCAATTCCATTCCATGTGTTTGCAATTACCCTTTCGTTATGGAAAACCAACTCACCAAGAAGGAGAGAGACTAGGTCATAAATTTGCTAATTAAGTACAAAAATGTGTTCGCATTCTCAATGAAAGACTTAGGTAGGTGTAAGACCATGCAGTTCCATACAGACCTTACAGATGAAACACCCATCTATTAGAGGAAGCATAGGTTGAGCAAGCTTGAATGAGAACTAGTAGATGAAAGATGTAAAGAGCTCCATGAAGTTAGTCTCATTTAGCCATCAAGTTCTGATTTCACAGCCGTTATAGTAATGTCAACAAAGAAAGATTCAGCTGGATTGTGGACTAAAAAAAGGATGTGCGGGGATTATAGGCCTTTGAAACTAATTACACCTCAGGACATATATCCCATGCCCATCCTTGAAAAACTGTTTGATAATATTAGAGACTCAAACATCTTCACAATTGTGGATCTAAAGTAAGGCTTCAACTAGATTATGCTCACAGTGAAGGATAACAAGAAAATGACATCCCTTCGAAGCAACAACTTATGGGAATGGCTTGGGATGCCTTTCAGATTAAAGAATGCACCTATCTTCTTTTAACGAATCATGGACCAGATTCTCGAAGGGGCAAATTTCCTGAAGTGTTACATAGATGATGTTGTAATGCATAGCAAGGGACTCCTGCAGCATTTAGCTCATCTTGAGGAGTTATTCAAGAGGCTCCACAAAGTCAATATGAAGATCCATCCTAAAAAGCGTGAGTTTGCTGTCACCTCAGTAATCTACCTTGGACACAGAATTTTGCCAAATGGTATTATGGCTCATTGGGCCAAAGTAGTTTCATTTTGGAGATGCCCAATCCTATTGATGTTCACACATTGAAAAGCTTCATCGAATTATGTAATTACTACAAAATTTATGTCCAAGACTTCATTACTATTGCTCATCCTTTCTATGCATTGTTAAAAAAGGATGTTGCTTGGACATGGAGTGATGAGGCTCAAGAAGCTTTCAACACACTCAAGGAAAAGTTTTCAGAGTTCCTTATTCTAAAAAGACATGATTTCAACAAGGTCTTCATTTTACGCACTGACTGGAGTGCTCTTGGTATTGGAGCTATTTTTGGCCAACTTGATGAGGAAGGCAAGGAATATGTTATTGCCTATGCATCCCAAAACAACAACAAGGCTGAGAGCAACTACTCTTCATATGAGGGGGAGTGCCTTGCTGTTGTATGGGTCATCATACATTTCAAGCCCTATCTTTATGGCACCAATTTCATTTTGTATACTGACCACCAACCTATCAAGTGGCTGATGACCAATGATAAGCTTACTGGTAAGTTAGCTCGTTAGGCGCTTATACTTCAGGAGTATGAGTTCAAGGTTATTCACCGACTTGGTATTACACATCAGAACGCAGATATCATGTCATGGAGACCCCTCATTACCTCTAAAAATTTCTCAGAAGCCAAATAAGACTTTGATTAAATTCCAACAATACATGTATCTGATGCATCTAATTATCTTGCACTACTACAATGTAACCTGGTTGAGCATCCCATTGTGGATATATGGGAGGATTTAAACACTTTGAAGTTTTTTCAACATGGGGACTACCTTCCCCAAGTTACATCAAGTCATCGGGATCGCATATAATAGCAGTCCACACGCTACTCATAAAGGGATAATCACCTCGTTCGATGCTTACCACAAGGTGACAGAGTGGTTCCTCCATCACATGAACAACCTAATCTTATTCAGAAGGTACATTCAGAGCTTGGACACTTTGGAGTTAAATGTATTTATAACCTTCTCGCTCCTCATTACCATTGGAGAGGTATGTATGTTCAAGTCCAAGACATCATTACTAGGTGTGAACAATGTGATAGGGTGAAAACTTCTTTCTCCTTTCGATAGCTCACATTTTCTCCACTCCTTATTCAGGGCATGTTCTATCGCTAGTCATGTGATTTAGCTGGAAAATTACCACAGACCTCTAGGGGTAATGTCTACATCATGATTATGATTGAACATTTTTCAAAGTGGGTTGAACTTGTTGCACTACCGAACAAATCATCACACAGCACCAGCCATGCTTTCTTACAACAGATCCTAAGTAGGTTTGGGGCTTGTGCTGAGTGCCTTACTGATTAAAGATAAGAATTCAGGGGAGAATTCCAAGACCTACTTGACCATGCTCTCATTGACCATCGTCAAACTTCAAGAGATCATCCCCAAGCTGATGGCCTTGTAGAGAAGATGGTTCAAACATGCAAGAAAGGACTTCAGAAAATTTGCCTCATTAGGAACAAAGAGGATTGGGACTTGGCCCTCCCTTACATCACTAATGGATTACAGGATGTCTAAACACACCTCTTTGTCTCATTTCTCTCCTTATTTTTTACTTTTTGGGGGACATCCCATTCCAACCTCTTCCATTATTGCTCAAATGGACCAAGTTGTGGACTTGGACTCCCTAGCCATTTGGGGGTCATTGCAAAAAGGGTTGCTCTATTTAGGAGGGTTATGCCCATGGCCATGGAAAACCTATCCATTGCACAGCATCGAGACACCTTACGGTATGCACACACATGAGGTGGCAGTTATAAACCTAAGGTGGGACGATTTGATATTGGTGATTTTGTGTATCTCCAACGATAACCTAATGATACTCTAGACACTTCTTCCAGTCGCACTATCTTGAGGATTAAGATGATCAAGCCTTCAGGTGTGTTGGAGTTGCAAAGAGCCAACGAACGCACAACTCGAGATCATTCCAAAATTTGTGCGCCCTGCCACCTACCAAACTTGGATCCTACCATCATCACGTCGACTTGGATTCCTCCACCTGATTATCCATGTAAGGTATGTCAAAGGATAGACGATGTTAACTAGATGCTGCTTTGCGATAATTGTAATGGTGGATACCATCTCTTCTGCTTCAAACCAAAGCTCACTCAAGTTCCCATCGACAATTGGTACTATTCATCATGTTCTCCTACAACACCTTAATTCCTACTCAAACCATGCCACGCTTTTTTTAGCTCAAGTCTGGGGGGGATACATGAGAATTTCATCTCACCCTCTTCTTGTGCATTGTATGTATATATATATATATATATGTGCCTGCATCTATTTTTGGTTGATTAGTTTATACCTTTGATTAGCTTTAATATTTTTGTTGAATAGAATTTATTATGGATTTACACCCTTATGACACCGTACGTCACGACACTACACGTCACGACAGTTGTCATGCCCATCATGCCTTTTAGGGTTAATGTATGTTTTTAGGGTAGGTGTACGTTCATAGGTGATTGTACGCTATTAAATGCTTAGGGTTTCAGCTTGTTGGTGGCTATATAAAAGGCCAAGCCCTTCCCTTCTCTTTTTAGTTTTTCTATAATTTCTTTGTTAGGACAGTTTTCTCCATAATCATATAGGATTTCTAAATGCTCACAGCGGCCATTGCACAGCCACTGTCTACATACATTACATGTTCTTCTTTCTTTGTAATTCAATAATACATGAGAATTTTATCTCAACCTCCTCTTGTGCATTGTATGTGTGTGTGTGTGTGTGTGTGTGTGTGTGTGTGCCTGCATCTCTTTTTGGTTGATTAGTTTATACCTTTAACTGGCTTTAGTTTTTTTGTTTAGTAGAATTTACTATGGATTTACACCCTTACGACATTGTACGTCACAACACTACACATCACGACACTTTGTTATAACATGCATAATATTATGAAGATCACTACAAAATGCCATCTCCTTTGACATGGCACATTTCCTAGATTATTGTTGATTTCTTTGGCCATGTTATATCTGCTTATGTTATAAACCAATCTAGGTGTCTTTAGTTATTAAATGATGCATTAAATTTTACAACATCCAAGAGTTTGAAATTCACAAATGAAATGAAAATTACAACTTTCTTTGATAACCCAATGGATGAATATGCTAGTCTTGTTTTTGAGATAACATGTTTGGTTTCCACATTAAAAAAAAAGTTGTTGGGTTTTGGATTATTTTATTTCCATTCAAAGGAAATTGAAAAAAAATCAAAACATGTTATTTTTAATGTTGAACCTTAAACTTAACATTTTTCATTTAATGTCCTCACTTATTAACCATTAGCAAGGGAAGGCCATTGTTGAAGATTATGATAGAAAGTCTTTATATCCCATGCTTGTAAAATGCCATTATCATTTGCACCCCTTAATTAAATTTGAAACTAATATTGTTAATTAAAAAGTTGATGAAAATTGTAGTATGGATATTTTTGAAATGACAATTAGCATTAGTGAGCCACCAAAGGAGCTTGTGAATATAAAGCTTTTGATTTTTCAAGTGATATCGAATTGATGTCAAAAACATCAAATGTCGTTTTCAATGGTGGTAGAAACAAAAAACCATGTTTCCAATAATTGGATTCCTTCCTCATCAAATCTTGGGGATTATTGAATCACAAATTGAAATGAGAAGAATTTTTTTCTTTAGTAGGAACGCTTACTATTTTAACAATATGGCATTTGCAATTAGATAATTTAAACAATTGATTTTTGTGAGAAAAAATTGGCCAAATTACCTTAGGGTTGGTTGTAAATCCTTTACTAGATTTTTAAAGCTAATTGTGATTGATGTAGAATTAGAAGTCTAGGTGTTGGAGGAGTAAGATGGTTGCCAAATGCTGTTGGATAATTATTAAATCCTCAAGAATATAAACACAAGAACTATTCTTAATCCTTATGTTATTCAAACTAAACTTATAAATTCAAATTCAAAAGTTAACAAGACAAATTCTCATGCATGTATTACAAATGAATAGGAATGACAAATGTTAATGCATTATTTCCTTATATAGATTGGATAGAAATTACTAGAGATAAAATAATCACTTAACACCAAATTTGAACTACTTCAAATACTAACCAATGCTAATAAAATTCAAGGTAACTACCTAGTGAACATAGTTAGTAACTAATGAACTAGAACATTTATAAAAGTTAAAACTAGTACATAGTGAATATGATCCCCCTTTTTAATGTAGATTATGTCTTCATATGAATGCTAAAAGATTATAAATCATTAATTTTAATGATATTCATCTAATACTAGTTATTGGTTTTGTTTTTCCATCCAAGTGAACGTTAAAACTAAGATATTGTGAACATCATAGCGGATATAATTGTGCAAGTTATAATCTACTATGTCTAAAAGTTTGGAAGAGACTTGCAACCACCGGTTGGGGTGCACAAAACCAATGTTGGTGTGTTTGAATATTTGTAAAACATTGCCTATAAACAATTCTCCACCTCAAATCATATTGATGTAAAGGTAAACAACCATTGCATAACACAACAAAAAACCATAACCCATGCATCCCACACTCCCCTTTAGATTGAATAAGAAAGATTAGTGAAGGCTATGATCAATTGGAAAATAACATTACAAAACCCCACAATAATTTTCAAATTAAGATATGTTTAACCACATGGCCCAATCACACAAAGGGCAATGAAAAAATTAATCTCACATGTCAAAGGAATGCCTTTAATGCCTAGTAACAAAAACATCAAGGAAGTCAATGTTGATTTTTGGATAACAAAATAGTTTTTTTTGCAAAGTAATCAAAGCCTCAACAATCCATCATATTAGTGCATCTAAATATCACATGACATGATATCTTTCACCCAAAAATAGACATCCAAGTTTTAAACACATAAAAATTCTATGAAAATTCTACCCCCAAAATTGATAAGACATGTGTTACAAATGTTGCCAACCACAATCAATATCTAAATTTTCAAATGATGTTTTAAATCCAAATAATAGGAAAAGGAAGTTGTTGGTACTCCACAACATTGACAATAAATGCATGTATGGCAAAACCACTAAAAGGGACTTGGCAGGAACTTTTAAGCAATGAAAGCTAAGAAAGGAAACCTAAAGATTTATTTTGTTGTTGGTGGTGGAGTTGAAATTCAAAGAGCAAATAATTTCAATATTGATGGTTGGTCACTAAAGGCCTTATCATGCACTACCATATCAACGCCTATAACTATTGTTGTCCACGCACACATAAACCAAATAATATAAATCACCCTAAATGGTGCTTTACCTTCAAATCGTCCCCTATTTGGGATTAAACTAGATAGCAACACAAGAAATTATTTTTATAAATCCACCAAGAATCACTTTGGTTTTAAGGTGAAATGATGAATAGGCTAGGTGTGATTGTGAGTTTCATCATTAGTTGTCTAATTACAACCCCCCAAATCCTTAACCAAATGTAAATCATCACGGGGAAAAACTTAAAATACCTTCACTATCTAATTACATGAATATGTACCTAGGTCTACTTAGTACATTAAAAGTAAAACCATTTTCCAACTAGGATTTCTTCCAATGATGGTATATGCCAACCTTTGGAACATTGATCATAAATCAACATAATGGCAACCCTTGTATATTGTCCACAAAACATACAACATGATCTAGTAAGAACAATTGTCAAAGATGAGTCAACTTGGCCATGCACTCAAAAAGATGACACAAATGGCTTTTCCAAATCTAACCATCTTATCACCCCAATAATAACACTATGGAAGGTTATTGGCACCTTTCACACACACAAAATAACATGTTTCAAAGTCACATTGAGCATAGTTGGTGTTGTTTATTACAAGAATGCATAATCTCCTCATGAACATGTTGTACAAAGCCCTCACATTATTATAGGTGAAGTATTATTGACATTTATCCATCTATCCACACATATAGGATAAAATTACCTTTTCATTTGAACTGCTTGACCTTATGCATGACAAATCACACTCCTTGGGTGTCAATCAAATTGGGACTTCACTTACTTGCAAATATGCAGTAACGCATGCATTTTCATGTATGTTTAGGGAACCATCACCCTTCAACTCAATGTCCACATCATGGGAATGCCCATTACCCATGTTAGTTTAAGGTACATCCTTATAGGATTCCAACAAGGTACATAAGATGTCAAGGCTTGCCATTTTGGTACCACTTCCAAATCTTTATCACCATGCCAAGAAATCCCAAGTTATCTTCCAATGTTGGGTGGGTATGAAAAAATGATCAAAAATTGAGCATGGTTTCAAGCTGAGTTTCAAGTTGAATACCTTAAGGTATTATGCAAGATCATACCCTATTTGAAACATACTCACTATTTCTCACTAAATTGAAAATTAGTCACTTCAAACTATGTCCTTTTTATATATAAAAAATTGATATTAGGGTATTAAAAAGTACCAAGGTCAAGGTTTCAAATTATTGCCCAATACTTTACTTTATTACATTCAATTATAACTTTACGAAAATTTTATTAAATCTTAGTATAAAATGTTGAAACTCAACATTTAATGCACAAGGTTCGAGAATAATTATAGTACTAGTATAATAAAAGTAGTGAAGAACAATGGAGATGCTTAGGAAAAAGGAAAAAATAACCTTCCTTTCACCCCTTATCCCTTCTTTCAATGGTATCTACAAAATAATTTTTTTTTATTAAATCTCAGTATGAAATGTTGAAACTTAGCGTTTAATGCATGCACAAGGTTCAATAATAATTATAGTAGTTGTACAAGTAAGAGTAGTGAAGATATATGTAACAAAAATGGAGGCGCTCAAGAAATAATGACTCGATGAAATTCAATTTATTGCAAAACTAATGTTTTTTTGAATTTCACCCCCCTTGAATGTTCATTTGTGAAAACTACCTTTAAATAACGATGGGTCTAAATTATGTTAAACTTGGCACTTTACAAACCTCGATGAAAATAATTTTTTATCAAAATTTTGAAACCCTACTTAAGTCTTTTGAAAATAAATTAAAAAAACCAGGGCATCTTATAAACTCTTTAAAACCCAAACCTAATGGGTCTTCAAAAAACGTAAAAATTGCCCAACACTAATATCCTTCTAATTAAAACTTGAATTCCAACTTAATCCATTAGTGTCCTTACTTTATGAATTATGTGAAAATCATATTCATGTAGGATAAATGCCCATTTTATCAACTTTCCAATGAAATGATTTGATTCCATTAAGAACTTAAATAGCTAGTGATTTGTAATCAATTTGAATGGGCTACCATAAAACACTTCTAAGAAAAATGTCAGTTTGTAACTTCAATTTATGACTATAAAACAATTGCAACCAATATTTACAATTAAAATTGCTTTAATTGCATAAGTGAAGTTGCACCCAACATTTAATTGCAAATCATGACTCAACATGATGTTATCAAATGGACCATGGATGATGTATATGGTCAACATATACATGTTCATCCTTTGGCCATATGTATAACATTTGTAATTAAGTCTTGTTTTTGTAACTTTTTACAACTATCAAATATCCACACATTATTTGTCACTTGTCTTAAATTAAGGAAATTTTAAAATAATAATTACCCAACATTTAGTTGCAAATCATGACTCAACATGATGTCACCAAATGGACCATGGATGATGTATACCATTAACATATACATGCTCATCTTTTGACCATATGTATAACATTTGTAATTAAGTCTTGTTTTTGCAACTTTTTACAACTATCAAATATCCACACATTATTTGCCACATGTCTTAAATTAGGGGAATTTTAAAACAATGATTTTATATGTTGAAAAATTCCATGCCATTGAATTCCAATGGCTTGTGATGCTGCCATTTGGTAATACCAATTCACCACATGGAATTATGAGGAATTTGGGTGATTTTTTAAATTATTCAAACATTGATATTGGATGTCCATTATGGACATTCATTTTAAATGGTCCTAGAATATGACATGTGGTGCAATCAAAATCTATTACATGGCATATTAATTACATATTAACAAAAATTCAAGTGAATATTTATTTGAATAAGTATACTAGTAAAAAACCCTTTTTTTTTAACCAAAACATTTTTAACTAGATGTGATTTGCAACTATGTTGCAACTAGAATTTTTTAATTTTTTAATTGAATAATGGCAATTACCAATGAAATTGGTTCATCAATTAAATTGGTATATAGTTGAAAGCAATTTTCAACTAAGTGGTGTTTTGCCAAATATTCCATTGAATTTTCTTGGCATCAACAATGTACATAAGTTGAAATGCCTACTACATTGGTAAATAGTGAAAAACATGTTTTGAACAAAAGTTCATTCTTGGAATATTATTAACATTTAAGGTTTTCTAGTTATCACATAGTCAAAACATTAAACAATGTTCAACTATTTTGGTAACACCATCAACACATGCATGGATGAAATGCAATTTCATTTGTAACTTTGTTGCAACTATCTTTCAACTCAATTAAACAACTAATAGGTGACTTTGCTTCATGCATATCATATATGTTAATATTTATGCTAAATTATGACAACATTAAATTACATGAAATTTTTATTTGTATATGAATAGTTATGTGAGACATGATTTTTGTAATGCATATGGTTCATGCTTGGAAAGATTTGAACTAAATTCTCTTGAATATAAATTAATAATTTAATTTTGTATATGTTCATACATGTAATACTTGATTTTTATGTTGACCAAATTTAGTTTATGATATATAATTAATGATAATTAAATTGTGAAAATTTGATGTTCATTCATTTCTTTTCATGTGATAGCTTAATATTCATTGAAAATAATGATCAAAATTCATTAAATTGAAATTACATGTAAATTTTATTTGTAAAAATAAATTTTTGGGGGATGCAATTTTTTTCATTTAAATGATAAATGAAATTTATAATAATAATAATAATAAATTAAAGTATAAGTTATAAATATTGTGTATTGAAATATTAATTAGATTAATATGTTTGTTAACGGGGTTTTTTATTGTCTTGCTTTTGAAATTGATTTAAGAGCATAAAAAAACTAAATAGGTTCTAATGTTATTCTTCAAAAAGTTTTGTGGGGTAGTTTGTTTATGTCCTTTATTAGAGTATTCCAATATATTACAATAATTTTATTATTTTACTTCATAAACAAACCAAAGAAAAACAATGTCAAAAGATATTTCTTCTTTTTCCTAATTGAAAGAAACAACACAAAAGCATGTCCTAAACCAAGAAATTGTCCAATATAAGTACTAATGTTCTTATATACCTTAATATTCTTTTGTTTTAACAATAACTAGGTAGTGTTAGATGAAATAAACAACTATTTTTTCCTCCTAAATTCAAATTTTGGCTACTTGTTTATTTAACCACCTAGTTTACCTTGTACTATTAGTTTTGCTCAAAACTACATATTCATTTATCTACAAATCTTTTTCTAGTTAACAATGTTCAACACATGTAATGATAGTTATTTCCATAAATTTAAAAATAAGTAATGAAACATAATTATGGTTATTTGGAATTGATGTAATAATTAATCTAATGTTAACCATTGGTTTGAATATATTTTCAAATTATTTTTTTCATTATTATTTTACTTGATATTAAATAATAATAATAATAATAATAATAATAATAGGCATAGTTAGTATGAACATCTAATACATGATTATATAATTTCAAAATATATATTTCTTTTAGCACTATTATATTTACTTCAATATTTCTGTTATATTTTATTTTTATTCAATATATATAATATTAATTTATAATAATCATAACAAGTTAAATAATAATACAAATAATAATAGTTAAATAACAATCTGGATTATATTAGCTATAATATTATAATTTTTGTAATTTTTATTAAAATATTTTTAATCAATTATTAAATTACGGAACTAAAAAAAATTATTGGAATATTTATTACAAGTAATTAGCATAATTAACTAAACTTAGGTGTTAAAATAGGGCCAACCATAGGTCAAAGTGAGGTTGGGATATTTGGGTGAAATTTAAGGCAATTGACAATCACGTCATTTAGTCATTTTAAACCTTGTGGTAATCAAAAGTTTGTCTTCATGTGATAGAAAAAAATTCAAGTAGTGATCAAATTTTTTTCATGTAGTGATTAAAATGTTTTTGGCCAACAATTAATTTTTTTTAGTGTTAGATCAATTGTGGAGATTTAACGATTGTCCATCAAACAATTGAAAATTTTCAATCATTCAATTTGATGAATGATTTTTTTTGGTTGCTTAAGCTAGTGGT
>Ga0116227_10011606_pt1 | contig 14737 bp, 6 predicted proteins | sample S1TSphgellanicum_FD_89693 | JGI IMG/M metagenome (GOLD analysis project Ga0116227, IMG submission 89693) | Host-associated microbial communities from peat moss isolated from Minnesota, USA - S1T2_Fb - Sphagnum magellanicum MG | ecosystem: Host-associated > Plants > Peat moss > Unclassified... | reverse complement strand
GGGGAAAAAAATCAATGTCTTCAGCAGTTGCCCAGGTTATGTCCACACAGATTTGGCACCAAATGGAATTAAAACAGTTGAAGAAGGTGCTGACACGCCAGTATGGTTAGCACTCCATTCTCCAAAAGAAGGTTTGGGAAAATTGTACGGTGAAAGAACAATACTTGACTTTTAAATGTCACTTTTTTTTCTAGAATGTTTTGTTTAAAACCATGTTCATCCCCTTGTAATTCCCACTACAACCCCATTAAAAAGTTGCCAAGTATATTGGAAAGTGTTTCAAATTTTATATAGAAATAATGTTGTAGATAAAGGACACTAAAAAGGTAATATAATTGGATTTCATGTATCTTGTTCTTAGAAGAATATTGTGAATGAAAGAAAATAAAGGGAATATATTCCCACATATTCCATATATGCAACTTGTTTAAAAGTGAATTTTAATTATATTTTCATTAAAAAATAATGGATGTTTCTTCAATTATGATATTTGTCATTTTTGAATGATCTTTTGATGTTTATTGTGGTTAAACAGTGGTGGATGTATAATCTCCATAATTTTTTTGAAGATTGCAAAATTTAACATCTTATGTTGGAAACAATATTAAGATTGGGAAATAAACCAATAAACTTCATCTTTTTCCACCATGTATAAAATCCCATGTTTGTCTTGGGCTCCCATGCGTGTTTGGTGGTAACACCTTTGTCCCATATTGTATTTCCTCAACAATTAGGAAAATGCATGAAATACATACAATGGGGAAAAAAAATTACCCTACGAGGTTGGCCAAGGCTACATATGTTAAATTCATTTGGGATTGTATATCAAGGTTGGATGATTAAACAAAGAATCTCCATTAATTTGAAATTTGGATGATATCAAATATTGAAAAATAAAAATGACATTCACATTTGGATGAAAATCTTAAATTTGATAAAACTATTAAAATGTATCAAAATCTTAAAATGGATGAAATTCATGTAGCATTAGAAAGATTGAACATGGATGAAATTGGACCCAAAGGTGAAACATCATGCAATAAAAGTAAGTTTTATTGTACAAAGACGTCAATTTGGAAAACGGTAAACATAACACATAAAGAAAAGCCTTGTAAAGAGGAAAGCACAAACCAAACATTCAATGCACTCAATTTAGAACCCAAAAAGTGTGTTGATGTCAATAGCTTCATGGTTGCCATGGATCAAATGCACATTCATTGGATATTCAATATCTTGATAGAATACGTTAACTTTAGCATTAAGAAATCTTATGATGAAGGCAACACTAAATGAAGTTGCATAAGTTATGGTGAATGTTGTGCAAGGGGCATGCCCTAAACTATTGGAGTTTAGAGTTGGAATTTAAGGCATAACTTTAAATTCTACTTTTTGTCATGATAAGATAAAAGTTGGCCTTGTTATTAGATTTGTCAAGCCCTACCTTAAAAGGGTGCAAGGAATAAACTGATGGTTTGAAGATTGTGTTGTCTTTGATCCAGTTAATCTCCCAACAAAAGATAATCAATATATCTACACAATTCACAATCGAAGTTAGAAACTACCATTTTTTATATCAAATTTTATCCTTCAAATCAAATTAGGCATTCAAACATGAACTTGAATGAACTCTTTCATTTAGCACCCCCCATATACATGCATCACTCCCATGATCATGAAGGAGTTTAGTTCACTTTGAAAAACTCTACCATAATGTACAAGGACCTACAATTAAGCTAGAATGTACATGAATCCCTATGTATCATATGTGTTAGTGTCTTCTAGGCTACCAAAAATGGGATGCTTGATATGGAACAAATAAACACTGAAATGGTGATAATATAGTAGGGAGTTTATTTACTTTTGGCATATTCGAGCATTCCATATTCCATTGGATAATCCACATGACAATAAAAACTTACATGTTGTTGCCTACTATGGAAGGAGACTCGCATGAACATCAAATAAACACATTAAATCACCAAATTGTTAATGAATTAAGTCACCAAAATCTTGATAGGGGTTGTGATTTGTAGTACACTTGATTTTCGTGCAAATAAATGTTTTCAAGCCTCAAAAAGATCAACAATCTCTTTGCAATCCAAAAAACAATTACGCTTCATAGGTGGTTTTTAACATTTTGGCATTAACATATATGACAAGACTTGTAAGCACCATTCCAAAATTTCCTTATGTAAGTTGCATTATAAAATAAAGGACCATTTCAATAAACACCATCTTGTTTCCATTTGCTTGTAATGCTAACAAGCACAACAATTTGGACAATTGTCATAGTTAAACCATCAAAGTGTTTGAATTCACAAAATAAAAAAGGATGGGTGTTAATAGCACAATGTGGCCCATAACACAAAATACACACCTTTTTTTGCACACCATTTATGGACATTTTATGGCTAGGAAGTTGTCTTGTTTGAAAACAATTCAACACACAAGTAATTCAAATTTCAACATACCTCAAAGTTGGTTGTGAAATCTTGACCCTTTGTCCTCTTGTTTTTTTACTTTAGTCAACCTTTTAACAACTATAATGTTCAAGTTAAGTGGAACAATCTTGAATTGAACCTTAATAATGTTTGAAAGCTCAAAGACCTAAATTGCATGACATACATAACCTGCTTAGCAAGTAGCCTTCCCAAGGTTGCTTCAAGGTGAACCCTAAACCTTAAACCTTCATAAAATGGATGGTGGTTTATAATGGGTGTTAGTTATTTTTTATTGCCCCTACTAGTGGTAAAAGTAGTTTTATCATGAGTTTTAAATGTGCCAAAGGTGCTTTCATTGGAAAAAAAAACATTGCAACTTTTTTTCTTCATATTTTTGGTCCCTCACTTGTACATGTTTCATGGACAACCTAGAGGGGAAACTTCTAACAGGGGGAGGTTACTCTTCAAATTGTTAAGGAAACTTCAACAATGTGGAAACTACCCATCATGTTGTCATTTGAAAAAAAATATTTGTGATGATCGGGAAGGGTTTAGGTTAGACATTTATAAAGATCAAATTTATTATTATTTGCTTGGGATGGAAATACCTTGTTTTCCTTCTGCATGGTATACAACTGAAAAGGTGTGAATTTAACAAAAGATTCACTACAATAGAACCATGTTTTTTTCACCCCCCCTTTGGTGATTACAATGACTAAGTTGAAGTTTATACTATTTCAAAGTGACTAAAATGGGTACTTTTTGACCATTTTGCCCCCTTGCCAAAAGTAGTAGTGTCTAGTATGACTAAGTAGACCAACAATTATAGGCATATTAGACAATGCTAATGACACATGTATTTGACCATCCTAATGTGGCATTAGTTCCTATTAATTTGTGACTAGTTTTAATCATGGTATAAATGACGTAATATGTTCATACTAGCATGGTGTTAGTGTTTACTATAATGTGATTAATTTCAATCATGATATAAAAGATGTGGAATAATAAGTAGATAAGTAATAACTTAACTAAATTTGGCTAAACTTGGTAATGATGATACTTGATTTAACTTAACTAAATTTGGTTAAACAATGTTAAATTAAAGTATGAAGGTTAAATAAACTTAAATTCAGTCACTTGAAAAAACTTTGGCTAAAATTATAATGCTTTTCTTTAGGATAATTTAACTAAGTTTAACCAGATTTAGTTTAATTTAATTTAGCCTAATTTAAGTTAATTTAACCCACCCAACTTAGACTAAATAACATAATCTAGTTTCATTTATTTTATTTTACTCTATGTTATTTTAGTTTAACCAAATTGAACCAAAGTAGCCTAGTTTAACAAAATTTAACCAAGTTTAACCAAAATAATTTAGTTTAGCCAAGTTTAGTGTTGTTTAACCAAATGTAACCTAATTTAAGTTAATTTAATCAAGTTTAACCAAGTTTAACTTAAATAACCAAATTTAATCAACTTTACTATAACTTAACCAAGTTTAACCAAAATAGCCAAGTCTAGCCAAGTTCAGTATAATTTCTATTGATTTAGTCAAATTTGATCAAGTTTAGCCAAAATAGCCAAGTTTAATGTAGTTTAACCAAATTTATTGTCATTATGTTAATTTAGTCAAGTTTAACCAAGTTTAGCTTAAATAACCTAATTTAGCCAAATTTACGAATTCCAAGTGCACATTGATGGGTGGCTATGTTTTGGGGTCATAAATTACATTGCATGTTGGTTTTATAGAGGTTTTTCATTGTATTTCATGTTTCCCATAAGTAATACTCACAACTGATCACCCAAGTTGACTTGGGTATCTACTAAAGTTGTTGAATCAATGTAGTGAGAGTTTGGTGACAACTATTTTCTTTGTGGGTTTTACATGAATACTAGGTGATAGAGGCCATGCTACTATACAAACTCAAAGTTCTATCATCAACTTTTTTGGTCCAACATTTGCACACAACTATCACAACATTGCCTTGGAGGTGTCCACCTATTTCTTTAAAGTGTTTTTGTATTCCCCCATAATTAGGTTGTGCAAAGAATGCTCAATTGGTCATTGTGGTTGTTAACATAATTGAATATTCCTAGGCCTTTGAACACATTATAAATGCATTGGGATGATGATTGGAAATCATATTCAATATATGAAGTGGTGTTTGAAGATTTTTGTATTCAAGAAATATTTAGTAGCAATGTCATTTTAACTTTATGATTTAATCCTAAATTGCTTTTTTTTGGGTGTTGATGTGGTAGGTCATGAAAATGGACATATAGCCATTGTGACTATATTTCAGAGCCATGATTGATAAGCCAAATAGATTTCACAATTGCCATAGAAGGATTTGGATGACTTGATTAGATCTACCTAGCTTGGGGAGTCACCCTCAATGTGACATAGGTAGATTAACACAATATTTAGTTTTTTCTAATGTGTACATGAGAGTGTACAATAGTAGTTCATTTTGCATTACTTGTGTTGCTTGCTTCACTTAAGAAGAAGAAAGGTTTAAGTAACAAATATAGATGTAGAATCTAATCGAAGCTCTTCTTGTTTGGTTGGGTCAGCAATGTATATTCAAATTGAAAGGCTCAATATTTTTATCTTGGGAATTCTTTTGAATAAAAATATGCATGAACCTTGTTTCAAATAGCCAAAAATGCACCTATAATTATCTGAATTACTTAAGTCAACAAATCAAAACCCTACCAAGCCATTTTGGGTTTGGTGATTCGCAAAATTACTTTTAAGGGTTGTTTAAGAGTTGGTCACATCCTTTTCATTCTTCAGTTTTTGTTCTAAATGCAACACCCATGAGCACAATTTGTGGTTTCATGACTTTACTTGTTATGATCAATTCTTGGGAGGATTAAAATGCCTTGATTAAATTTATTTAATACTTCACCTATCATGCATAAAAAGGGTTGCATACAAGTGTGGAATTTGTATCAACTTGCATGATGATATGTTAGAATGCATCACTTGAAATCAATGGACACATATACTAACGGTTTAGTTAGCACCAGATTGAATGCAAGCATATCTCATCTAAATTTTTTGTAACTCAAGACATCCATAATCATAGCTGATTTTCCATGTTTCATATTAGTGTGGTATGCTTGATATGCATATCACTACAAAACTTGAGATACTTGACCCTAAATGTAATGATGTTATGGAGTTCTTATGATCTTTGTGTGGCATTAGATGCAAAATGGGGTTGGAGATGTATAATGATGGTTGTTTGGTTTCGGATAAAGTATCCCACACATTGCAATAGGGGCTATGGCCGCTTCACAACATGAATACAAAGTTCCACATGTGTAGGTATGGTATTAAGTTGGACTCACAAGTTGCTACTTCTTTGTATCTTGATATAAATTGTGTTCAAGCAGTAGCTCCTTGCCAAGGAAAACTTACATCTAGTTTGTTGAGGTGTTTGCTAGAGATTTGCAAGTTTCTTCAAAGTTAGAGGATTGGTTATCTTTAACCTATTCATACCTTGCAATGGTTGATTACCCATTTGCATTTGCCTTCTTGATGCCACTTCTTGCATATCTTATTCAAGAGGTAAGATTTTGATTACATAGTGTGAGGGTGGTGGTTCAAAAGGTTGCAAGTAACAACACGGTAGTTAAGCTTTTCACCTTATCATTTGCATGAATGAACTACAATTTCTTTGAATAAACTTTATCTTGAAAAGTATTTGGTGGGATTGGTTGTAGGTGTGTCGGGCGATTGATGGCTTCACTACTCGATTCGATGTTTTGTTTCATATATTTGCAAGTGCAAATGTTTATTGTAACTACACTAAAAATGTTGATTGTTTCTAGGCCAAATGACTCAAGAAATGTTCATACATGGACAAGTGGGTGGGAATGGTAGGTTATGCCACAGAACTTCCCATTAAAGTCATGACAATATGGTGTTATCTATAAAACTTTACTCAATTAAGGGGAATTATATTATTCCAACACAGTTGTGGGTTGTTTGGCATGCATGCATAAAGATGGTGATGCTAGTGAACAACAACATGTTTTAACCATACTCTTGGGATTTGAAGTCTTATGAGCAGTTTTGCTTAGAGAAATATGGAGTGAAGCCATGGCCATATTGGATAGCCGCATAATATGGTGGCAAAATAGGTTTAATTTGTAAGGTTTCTGCAATGTCAAATATCTGCATGTGGGTTTTGAATTTGTAATGGTTTTCAAATAATACATTTTAGTCTATTATAGCTACCTTTTAGTGGGTCGATTATATAGTTTTCATACATATGATTTTAACGCATATTGTGGTTTATTTGACTCTTTTCAATTTGTATTTTTTGTGGGGTGGGACGATGAATGTTGCCTAGCTAAATTGCAGTAGTCTAACAAGTCCTTGTATGGGAAAATGTGTAATGTCCTTGAAGACATCGCTAGCAACATTGTAACCTTAGTTGTTATAGAAGGTATGTTCCAGGAATTTTTTTAAAATTTTACTTACGTCATCACTACTTGGATAGTTGGGTACATTTATGTCAAATGCCACTTTCTTAAGTGGAGTTGAAGTTTAGTTGCACTTAAGTAACATTTTTATCATGTCCACATTTTTTGCCTTATAAACACTCAATATGCTTTGTTGACAAGCTATTTTCCATGTTCATCACCATGTCATTTATGTGGAAGTTGATTAGGATTTGTGATGGAAAGTGGATTTTGTGGTACGATCTTTTGTGGTGATCCAAAACTTTTTAAATTATGGTTTTTGTGTGTCTACCTCATTTTCTACACAACTTCTAATATTGCTAAGTGTTTTACATGTTATTTGTTGGCAGCAAACCAAACAAAGATATGAAAAAGATCTCATTGCCATTTAATGAGCAAATGCAACAGGAGCTAAGAAGGTTGTTATAATTACTATTGATGCAAAAACAAAAGTAGCACAAGTAGGAGCAAAGAGAGGAGACAAGTTATAGTGGTTCACTTTTTGCATCCTTATGAACTTTTTGCAAAGTGTATCCTATTCAAATGCCACAAACACATTGTAAAATCATCAATTTCACAAAATATTTATGGGTTAAGATTTCCAACTAAAATAAGAAACATTTATTAAGGGGTGAAATTCAATAGACATATACCAATCATATAATAATGAACTTTAAAAATGGACATATGGACTATAATTTGGGTTCTACATTAGCATTCAAATCCATTTTTTTAATGATTTCATATCATTATTTTTTATAAGGACTCAATATATGATACATGATGGAAAAAAAAAAAATGGATTGAAAAAAATTACAATAAACACTTTAACCAACAAATAACTATGGACTTTTGAATGACCACATTTGGGCCTTATTTTTAAAAGTCCCAATCTTGGTCATTTTTGTTGGATTGATATTTTTCCCCCCCCTAACATGTATAATAAAGATGTTTTCTAGATGGGCAACCTTTCATATGGACTTTATTAATTGATTAATCACCACATAAGGCCCATTCAACATTGGTTTTTAACATTTTTCCCATTTTAGTGTTATTTTTTCCATTTATATGGACTTTCACTAGTAGAAATCCTATTGTTTGCAACTAGTCACTATGCAACTTACATGCAACTAGGTGTCATTTATAACTCATTGGTTGTGTGTGCAACTACAAAATTGATACAATATAATTTTGGGCCATACGGTTGTGTGTGTAATTAACATGCAATTAATAGTGTACAAAATGGACATGTGTCATAAAAATCATGACCTAAGCTAATACATATTTACATTAATATACTAAATACATCTATTTAAGCTATGTATAGTAGTTTTATACCTTTAATAGTAAGGTTAAACTCATATTAACTAATGTTACCCAAGGATAAACATTGGCTAAACCTAGGCTAAATTCACATTATTAAAGGTTAAACTAACTTTGGCTACACTAACCATGGCAAAACTAACTACTAAATTATACTAACTTTGGTTAAGCAAACCATGGCTAAACTAACTTTAGCTAAACTAACCACAGCTAAACTAACTTTGGCTACATTAATTATGGCAAAAATAACTATGAGGATAAACTAACTTTGGTTAAATTAACCATAATAAAACTAATTATGAAGCTAAATAAAATTTGGTTAAACTAACCATATTGGGTAAATTAACTTTGGCCAAACTAATGTTGGTTAAAGTAACTTTGGTTAAATTAACCATGGCTAAACTAAATAAAAAACCAAATTAGCTTGGAGGCTAAATTAAACTAATAATGATTAAACTAGCATGACTAAATTAATTAGTAACATAACCTTATAGTTAATTTATTTATGGTTAGTTGACCCATAATTAAAATATTATTTTAAATTTAACTTCTGAATTATTTTCGGAAAAAAAAAAAGTTTATCCATCATTAATTTAACTTTGTAATTAAATTTAACCATGGTTAATTTAGGTAAAATTATTTAGCCCAATTTTTTATTATATTATTATCATTATAGTTAATCACATATATTCATTTTTAGAAATTAAATTTATATTTATTATACTTATTATTAGAGATAATAATATCATTTTATTATTCAAAAATGATTATTTTAGTATTATTATAATATTATTATTATCCTTATTTTTCATAATAATTATATTATTATTCAATAATTATAATTATATTATTATTTATGGTAATATATTTATGGTTGATAGGTTACATTAATTTGCCTACAAGTACCCTGGCCTAGGTTAATTAATATATTTATTTATTTATGAATTTGAATTAATTAATAATAACAAAATATTACTAATCATTAATTATTGTAAGTAATCATAACTATTAAAATATTATTATAACTATAAATATTAATATTAATGAAGATGAACCAATTAATAATATTATCATTATATTATATGAATTTTACCTATTAAGTTTTAATACTTATAAAATAATATATTTATTTAATAGGTAAACTAGGTTAATATGGTTATTTGCATGTAGGTTGCAACTACATTGGTTACACTTGCAACTGAATTCTTTATCTCATATTTTTTGCCATGGATTCCAAATGTGCACATTATATAAGTGCACTTGATTTGTTCACAAACCAAGTACCAAATGTCATTTGGGATGAGCCAATGAAGGAGGCTAAACACAAAATCAAAATTGGATTATTTTTAACCTACCTACCTACCTACCTACCTACCTATGACTTACCTACTTAATTAATTAATAAATAAATAATCAATGGGTTTTTTTAATTGCCACGTATCACCACATAATTGGCCTTCACAAATGGACACGTGTCAAAAATTGATTCACATTTTATTGGATGGTCAAGATATTATTAATTTATTAATAATGATGAATATTGAAATAATGTTTAAGTGTCACGTGTCATCATATAATTGAACTTCACAAATGAACATATGTCACCATGGGCAACCCTTGGAAAATAATGTAGATGTATAAAGTATAAACTCATATCATATATATTATTTGCATACATATTATTGTATGCAATCGTTAATCATGCGCAACTTGTTGTATGCAACCATGGGGTATAGTAGTTGCATATGTTGCATGTAATTGAAAATTAGTTGCATATCATAGTTGCAAAACGACACTTTTCTTCTAATATTTTGGGATTCGGGCTTTTGTTGTTTTTGAACCACCATAACTTACATCTACCCTAAGCAGTGGTGAAAGTTTTTGTTTATGTTATGTTCTCATGGTGTAATTACATGTTGGGGTTGAAGATAAGAAAAACATCCTTAATGTAAATAGTAAACATGGATGATCAACATAAAACCAATTACCAAAGTGGTTATAATCATGACTTGCACATGGTTGTGGTCCGATTCACTAGTAAGTATGGTAGATATTACCCTTTATACCAAGAAAGGGAACCAAATAGCCATAAAATGCCAAGTGAAACTCAATTGCTAGACCATATGCCATTTTTCATATTGTTGTTAAGCACAACCCTAACAATTGTGTGGCTTGGCTGAGTGGACATATGATGAAAAGACATGTAGAATTACTTACATGCATTTATGCTTGATTACTTTATAGGTAAATTTGATCTAAAATACTTATTGTCCACTTTTTAAGCACCATTATTTCATTCATTTATTGTAAAGGGATTCTATGTGTCTTATTTGGGTACTAGAAATTGCTTTAGGAATCGATGCATGGTTAGGTTGTCCAATTTGCCATAAAACCAACGTCCTGATTTATTTTTTTAAATGGTAAAATTTTGGAAATTATAACTAGTTTACACTAGTTTACATTGATTTCCTCCATATTTTTTCCATGTCATTAATGGCACATTTAAAATTTATATTTTCTTAAAACATCTAAGCAAAAAAATCACAACATATTTATTCCTCCAATATGATATGGACTTAAGAAAATAGAGGTTCCTAATTAGCCTAGTCAAAAGTCCATAAGTATAGTTTTAAAATTCAACTCATTATTTATTTTGTTCCGACACTTCTTTGATATGATATTTTACTAATTCCCAGTCCCTAACACACAACCCATCAGTGAATGGACCATAGCATAGTCCATATAGAAATGGAAGTTAGAGGTGCAGTCCATGAGTTTTAACTTCCAAAGTCCATGACTTTTATGATTTTAAAAAAATTGTAAAATGATTTTGTGCATCATGTAGATATTCAAAATTAATATATTTAAACCAAGTCCATTTTAATAAAATTTTAAACCTATAAAGTGACATGGGCATCGTAATGGCAACCACTAAGCAAAATTGGGTGGCATGACACCCAAATTGGTCCACCCAACCATGCATTGACCCTTAGGATGTGGATTGTAGGACCTCCAAAACAAAGTTAAAATGTGCATAAATACTAAGATATTTGAGTTGATATATGTGCTTAGATGTTTAAGTGGCAAGCAACATCATGCACGAATATCTTCCAATGGCTTTGGAACTATGACAGAAACTTAAGACACATATTTCTTTACTATTATATGCCATAATTTAAAACCGGATTATAATATTCTCAATTACACCCAAAGTTGGTGGGGAGCAATGGTATTAAGTCATTATAAGTCGATGGTCCAATACTTTGTGAATGACACTCAAAAGGTAAAGTAGAACCATTATTTTTTTCCCCCTTTTCTTGCTAGAACATTTATTTAAAGCTATAGGCTTTTATGGAGTTTCTATTTGCAATCACATTGATTTTTAGATACTCCTATATTGCAACAATTTATTTGACATTGTTATATGTGTAGACTTTTTGACTAGGAAGAAGTTGCAACTTCCTTCTATGGGGTATGACTTGACAGAAAAAGGCAGTATGCAAGCAATGCACCTTGAATGTGAGGGTGAAAACATGGTAAAGTATATTTAAAAAATAGTTAAATCTTCAAGGTAGTGCTTTCTTTTTGACACAAGCACAAGAAAGGAGATTGAAAGTAATTGAAAGTAACATAATAAAACCATGGTGCTTTTATTTGAGTTTATAATGAGGATTATAATCAAAAAGTTTGGAACAAGTAAAAGAAGATAACAAATATGTTTGAAAATGAGTAATCAAATTAAATTTAAACCTACTTTTTCATTACAAGTTTGATGTATTCTACTATAATATTTAAATGTTGAAAACTTACAAGTACATTTTAGAGCTACATCATGTTATAATTGGAGAATACTCAATAATTCATTTACTTTCACCTACTTGTACAAGATTGAAAAACTAAAAAAGTAAAAAAACGTTATAGTTATCTTTAAAAAATCTACTTGAATGCATATTATATATGTGATTAATCAACATCATTGTGATGAAATTAAAGATTATCTTAAATTTGATCATCAAATAAAAAAACACTTATACTTTCAATATATTAAAACTTGGTTACATGGTTATTTGTTTTTATTGGTGACAAGGCTCAAAAATTGTCTATGTTACCATGTTTTCATTCATGACGTTTTACTTCATGCACATGTATACAACAATGAAAATAACAAATTATTGAATCTTGTTCATTTGAATATATCAAACACCTTTTTATGGTCAGATTATACATGTTTGTAAATTTGTAAAAGAAGGGATTATTTGTACAAAAACGAAAGTTTTCTTTTTGGGTTTTTTTCGTTTGCAATCTTCAATATGATCATTTCAAATGCTTCTTAAGTGGGGAGGTCTTCTTAGCCCACTTTCTCCTCTTTTGAACACCATAGGTCTTTGCTTTGTCATATGTGATTATATAATAATGTGTGGTCTTTGACTATCATTTGATTTGTGTGGCAAATGAGCACATTAGTGGCATGCATTGATTCAACACATGAAGGGGAGGTGAAATTATCAGTTATAAGAAGTGTATTCATGCCTTGATAGTTTGAAAAAGTCTTTTGGAAACTTGGCTATATAGGTTAATGAATAATAACCAATTAATAGTTCTCTACCACCTAATAGTCTTTTGATTATGTAAGTTTTTAGCTCCATATTTATTTTGAATATTTATGGGTTGGTTATTCTTGTTACTTTGTCATATATATCCAATTTGGTTATTGTCTTTAAGTTGCCTATCGTCTTGGTTCCTAATTTGGTTGGATCTTTTCTAAAAATTCAGTTTCAAAATTGTATAATTGGAGGGCCTTTTTGTGTTTGTCTCTTGTCAATCTTAAATCTCTTCACTCATGATCTCACTTTTCATTCTCTAAACAAATAGGTTGAAAAGACATTACTGATCATTGACCCATTTAGGAAAATTGATGAACATTTGTATGTACTTTAAATAGTTGATTATGTGTCAAATGTAACCCCTACCCCCTATTTCTCTATATGGATCCATGCAACCATTTAATGCATTTTTAATTAGTTGTAATTTGTTGTTAGGTCTAAGACTAGGTTACTACTAATTTAAAATATTTTAAAGTTTAATAGAAGGATAAGTGGCAAGGAACCCTAAAAATTGTACCTTAAAGTGAATTGAAATCTAAACTTTAATCCACTATGGATTTAAATGTAGTTGTGAGCTTATATAAATGTAGACCTTAATCCATTTTAGCCCTATATTTAATACAAACCTATCCTAAATGAAAACCCTAATCTTGTACACCTTAGTATACCTATCATGAAAGTGATGAATTATCATGGGTTGTTATATAATGTTATTTGGTACTATTCCTTAAACATTTTCTTCTAGCATTTTGTCTTGTCTTGTTTATAGTCTGCAAGTTTTGTGACATTTGAAGCATTTTATTTGAGCCATGTTTCTAGTTTGTTTTTCATGTGTTCACTTGTATGAAGTTTATTTTATGAGTTGTTGAAGTCCTCTTAAAGGTTTTTGTTTGTACTTCAACACGCCATAAATCTATAAGTGTTCCATAACCACATTGGGTTTTAATTTCATAAAGATTTTACTTTTTAGTTTCTTGTATATATCACTAGTAGAAATTAACCAAAATGTAACCACTCCATTTACGACTACATGCGACTTGTAGTCATTTGAGACTAGATTCGGGAATATTTATGATTAAAAGGCCAAATTTCAATTATTTTAATCATTTTCACAATTATGATGCAACCATTAGAAATTTCATGCTATTGGTTGGATCAATTTTACATTTATTTTCATCCGTTAATAAGTTGATATGTCCCATTGTCACACCAAAGTGGGTTTCCACACAATGTGAACACCCGAACATTGAAGGTGTGCTTTGGTATAATTAAGCCATCCTGATTTTGGCAGTGGATGTTTTTCTCCATGATGGTTGCATGGCTGTCCATGGGATGTTTATGTGAATGGGTGTGCAAGAGTGAAGGCGGCGCGAATGATGAAGAGGAATGGAGCTGCATTGATGCGCCGAAAGGTGGAAAAGGAGGAAAAGCTTGATGGGGAAGCTTGGTGTAGAATAGAACGGCAGGACGTTTGGATGTGACGGAGTTTTTTTTTGGGGAGAAAAGAAGAAACTCGGTGAAAACTAGGGAGGCAGATTTTTTTGGGTGATTAGAGAGAGCATTGAGAGCACAAAAGAGAATTGGAGGAGGAGGAGCAATCCTTGTGAAAAGGTAGAGAAAGCTTAGTGAGACGATAGCTTGGTTGAAGGGTAGAAACTTCCGCTGCGCCTGACAATCAGTCAAGTTACTGCAGGAGAATCAGAAAGAGAGAGAGAACTCAGAGAGTGCTAGGAATCTGATGTTTTGTGAACATCTCAGACAGGAAGCAAGCTTGTGCTTTCGGGGAATGTACAGAGTTTGTAATGAAACAAGAGAGTTTCCTTTGCCGGCATCTGTGGGAACGTGTAAGGCAGGAGATAGATCCATTGAAATCCTGTTCTGCTGATGTGT
>Ga0116227_10011605_pt1 | contig 14737 bp, 11 predicted proteins | sample S1TSphgellanicum_FD_89693 | JGI IMG/M metagenome (GOLD analysis project Ga0116227, IMG submission 89693) | Host-associated microbial communities from peat moss isolated from Minnesota, USA - S1T2_Fb - Sphagnum magellanicum MG | ecosystem: Host-associated > Plants > Peat moss > Unclassified... | reverse complement strand
TTGGTTTTTGGATGCAGAATCACACAAGCTAAGCTAGTCCCTCTTCCTAGTCTAATCCCGGGGCTCCCAACCCGACCCTCTACCCCTTTCTAGAGTTGGAAGCCGGGAGCGTGCTACCAAGTTTAACTTTCCGCAACTTGACTTTGTGAAACCCTCAAGTGGGTTTCACCCCGTGACTTGGGAGCGCGTCAACAATTCTCCTGTCTGAAGAGATTGTATAAGTTCAATAAAAGGTGTTCGCCGTCCAAGGCTAGTTAACTTTAGTGGTGCATGATCACTGAGCTCATAATAGTTAGTTAACTATAGTGGTGGTCAGAGGCTGGACCTTATAGGCATAGTTAACTTAGTGGTTGTCACAACCCGAGGTTGAAAAAAATAGTTAAAGTAGTTAACGACCGTAGTGGTAGAAGGTTTGAAATGTTTTAGACTTGTAGTGGTCTCCATCCAATCTTCACATACATCCCCTTCAAAATTTAGATGCTCCTTGCCCTCTGGAAACCTTATGTCATGTTCCCTTTTAACTCTTTGGTTTTGTTCCCTCAGCTATCTCTCCTATGGCGATGTCATCTATGGTATTCTTGCCTTTGCTCCCTCGGTTGTCTCTTTTGTGGAGATGTCATCTATGGTATTGTTGTAATCTATCTAACTACTTGTACCACTGTTGGCATTGTAGATGGTTCCATTTTGCCCCTCATCACTTTTTGTGCCTTCAAATCTATGCTTTCTTGTTCCCTTTTCACTCCTGAGCTTGAAGTTCCTCCTTCTTCAACTCTATTCTTCCTCTTGAGAACACTTCTTGGAAAGTCTGTTACAACTTTCTTTCTATTCTTTAGTGTTGTCTATATCTCCTCCCTAGTTTTTTTAACCTTGGCTAATGGTTTTTATGGATTGTCCTTTTGATGCACAAATAAATACTAAAAGATTTTTTTTAATACCAAGGCAAATTGACAAGTATCTTTCTTATTCTCCTTAACATATTTATACCACCTATCCAGTTCACTACACAAACTATTGAATATAATCCATGCCCAATTTATTTTCTACCCCTTCTTTGCTCTCACTAATGTAATAACATTTTTGTTGTTGAGATATTGTACCTTCTCCCTCTGATAAATGACAAATATAATGGTAAGATATCTAACAAAATATGGCATACCCAGACACTTTGCATTCCATTAATTTCTAGAAGAATTTGTAGGTGCAAGTCTACAACTCTATAATGCTTGAACTATTAGTGATTTACCGACTTATCCTTTCGATTCTTCAACATACCCTTCTGAGCACTCCAAAAACATCTACAATAAATTATTTATTGATTACATACACCTTATCCTTATGCCTAAAGTAGATATCTACATTCTTGATCAAGAATGTGTTTAGAAATTCCAACATTACATTAGGCATCGGTGCTTCCCACCCCATGTGATGCACTCCCAACCTCCTTTATAGACTCAAATGTGAGTCTAAAGTGAAAATAGCGAAAGAACCAGGAGTTGGGGCATGCTCCCTGACTCGTAGCACTTTAAGGGTAGAGGGGCGTGTTGGAGCTCCGGGATGGGGACTAGGAAGATGGACAAGCAATTCACTTATTCACGTGGACCTGCACAAACCAAACAACAAGTTGGTTAGTGCATAGTTAAAGCACTTTTGGTGCTAGGACGAGCCATGGGCAAACTCAGACTCACAAGACTCACCACGGCCCGAACTTAGGGGAAGCCACCACCTTCCCCCTTATAGTATACTCTATGCCTCTCCACGAAGCCCACATCCAAATGACATTTTGTCTTGGGGCTCCCAAATGGGAGTCCTGAAATTCCCAAAGTTGGGATTCTTGTGACTTTGGGGCCCCATAACTTTGTGTGCAAACCTCCAATTGAGATGAAGTTTAAAGAAAAAATATAGCCCTTGTTGAGAGCTTTTCAATGGTATGTTGCACGTTACCTGCACGCAAGGAAATCGGGTCAATTCCCGACTTTTAGTGGTCGGGAGTCAAATTGTCAATTTGACTCTCGACCTTTCTTTTGGCCATAACTCGTGTTTTAAGTGTCCAAATGGGTCATGCGAGCTCATTTTAGACATCTATTGTTTCAATATCTTTCCAATGAAATAAGGAACTTTTCAATCCATTGGGTTTTGACCCATGCAATCGCTCTTTGAAGATTCGGGAGTCCACCGGGACTTTAAATTCCCAAAGTGGTAGCTCCCTTGGGAGTGTGAGGGTTCATTCCTTCACACTTTCCTTCACTCCCAAGCTTCCTCTTGGCCTGCAACCTTGCAAGCCCTTGCCTTGGTCGCGAGCCCAAAGCTAGGGTTGTAGCACCATTAGAAACAAAAAAATAAGCCTTGCTTTAGAATTTCAATATTCTTCCGTAGCAATATCCTTCTAGTTCTCCATCCACTCTACATGTTTGTCATAGTTATGTTTCGTTTGTGTCCACATGAATTGCTCAAGGTTTGGAATTTTAATACCTTTTTCCAAGAAGTGTAATTTTGTCTAGGATTACGCATTTTCTCTTCGCTACCGCTTTCGCTTCATGTTGCTCCATCTCCATCGCCCTTCACTATGCTTCTACCATTGTCTGCACCTTTCTGGCTTGTTGTACTTTCAATTGCATTTTTGTGGATAATTATTCTTCTTGCACAACAACATTTTCTTCCTTTGTGTCCTTCTACACTGTTAGTGCCTCCACAAAATGATGCTCCTCTTCGATTCTTCAATGCACACTAAATCTATTGATGTAGCTCTTGGTTTTGTATGCTTTTTTGCATGCCAACATCATCTATTTCTACACAAAAATTCAACTACAAATGTTCCAATTGTATTTATATCTTGAATTATCGTTTGTGTAAACTATATCTTCTCATTATACACCTTCCCTTTTGCACATTTTGAAGATGATGATGAATGCGACATCAACTTTACAACTAATGTTTGAATATTCAACACTCCTTTCTTGGCTCTTATCAACTCCTCTTTTATTTCTGTTCTTTTCAATTATTCAACTTCATCCTCTTGCCTTCATCTATGTTCATTCCTTTGCACTTCATTTTCCCTTGCTATTGGTTGTATTTTTTCAATTGCATTCTTTGCATTCATACTGTTATGAACTCTAAAACTTCAAAAACACACACAACTTCTAGTAACAAACGCAAATTACTTTTTACAATTCCCCGTTTTTTCTCGTCCTTGAACATCTTGCTCGACACATTCATTTTTTCATCTACTTGCCATTTTTTAATTAACACATGATCCTCAAAATTAATACGACCCATCACTACAAGTTTATGTGTCCCTTGTATAGCCATGTGGAAACACTTAGCATCATCATTATGAATGAATGTCATAAATTTCATCTTCTAATTACTCCACATTTGTAACCTCCCTACATTATTTGAACGAACTCCACTTCATTCGCCATGTACACCTTCTGTTGATTGTGCCCACAATTTTGATGATTGTGCGAATATTCTTGATGACTAAACGAATATTCCTATTGATTCAATCGATATGCCTGACATATCATCTTTAAATTTCTACATCCTAAATCCGTCATTGTTGTAATTATTGCTCATTTGCAAATAAAAAATAAAGATTGTGTTCATCGCTAAATTTGTGATCTATTCTTTATCTTCATCATTCTTCATCTATGGTTTTTGTATTTCACATCCTTCATCGTCTTCCTTTGTATCAAAATTTGCCTCTTGAACTCCACTTGCACTTTGTTCCCAATATATTGGCATATGTTGTTCTTTTTTCTGAACTTCAAATTCCATGTATTTAAAAGGTTTAAGTTCATTCATGTTGACCAACACAAGGTTAATTTCAAACTTTTCAATGGTCACCAATAACACAATGTTATTTGGCAACACATATTGTATTTTGTACAATCCAAACCATTTTTGACACACTCCCAAGCTCCTTAATGGACTCAAATGTGGGTCCAAGATGAACACAACGGAAAAATGAGGAGTTGGGTATGCTCATTGGCTCGCAACATTTCTGGGGTAGAAGGTCGTGCTGGAGTTCCAGGATAGGGACTAGGAAGAGTGACAAGCAAGTTAATTACTCACACGGACCTGCACAAACCAAACAACAAGTTGGTTAGTGCATAGTTGGAGCACTTTTGGTGCACGAATGAACCATGGGCAAACATGGATTCACAAGATTCATCACAAGCAAACATGAATTCACAAGACTCACCACAGGCAAACATGGACTCACAAGACTCACCACGGCCTAGACTTGAGGGAAACCACGACCTTCCCCCTCATAATATTCTTTGTGCCTGATCACGGGACTAGCACCCGAATGTCATTTTGTCCCGAGACTTCCAATTGGAGTCCCGAAATTCTTTAAATTAATACTCCCACGACTTTGGAGGCCCATAACTTTGTGTACAGACCTTCGATTGAAGTGAGGTCTAAAAAAAAGTTATAGCCCTTGTTGAGATCTTTCCAATGGTGTGTGGCACTTCACCTACACATAAGGAAATCAGGGCAATTCTTTACCTTTTGTGGTTAGGAGTCAAATTGGCGATTTGACTCCCAACCTTTCTTTGGGCCATAACTTATGTTTTAAGTGCCCAAATGGGTCATGTGAGCCCATTTTAGAAATCTAAGTTCTAAGAGCTTTCCAATGATATAAGGAATTCTTCAATCCAATGAGTTTTGACCCCTACAATCACCCTCTAAAAATTCAAAAGTCCATTGGGATTCCAACTCCCAAAGTGGGAGCTCATTTGGGAGTGTGGGGGTTCATTCTTTCACATTTTGCTAAACTCCTGAAAGCATGAAATGTGACTTCTGGGCTTCACTCTTGGCCCACACCTTTGCAAGCCCTTACCTTAGTTGCGAGCCCAAGGCTAGGGTTGCGGTAATTTCTTAATAAACTTCCCTAAGTGTGATTTATTGCCCTTTGGAAACCATAAAACATAATCACCAAAATTAAATTGTTTTTCTGGATTCTTTTATTATCTCCATAATGTTTTATTCCATTGCTAAATTCCTACAATTTTTACAGCCTACATTCTAACTTCCTACAACTTCTCGAGTTATGTAATTCTGCTAGTTAAAACTTTCACTAGAGTATTGTCTCTCTCCTCTCCACCACCAATTGGAATGATGTACTCTGTGGGCATTAATGGATGTAATCCATACATTAATTGATATGGTGTATACCATGTTACTATTCTATATGTAGTTTTGTATGAAAATAATACTATGGACAAATGCTCATCCCAATCTATTATATTTTCACTAACTAACTTGGTCAATAGTGTCTCAAGCACCTTGTTAATAGACTCAACTTGCCCATTCCCCTGAGGATAATAAGTTGTAAAATTCACATGTTTCATCAAAAAATGGTTTGTTAAATACTTGATGGGATCATTAATAAAATGAATTCCTTGATCTGTGACTATAATCAAAAGACATCCAAACTTGGTTAATGAATTACTAACCCTCTTGTTCTTTGACATGCATCATACACTAGTAGGAAAATTGTCTTTTGCAACTTGTCTTATGCAACTAAAAAATCTTGCATGAAACTATTTTGGACTTGCATGCAACATTTTTTAGTTGCATAAGACAAGTTGCAAAAGACAATTTTTCTACTAGTGATAATATTTACAGTAATCATGCATGTCCTTGTACATAGTTAACCACCAATATCCAACATCCAATATCTTCCTCTACGTTATTTCCATTGCAAAATGCCTTCCTAAAGGTCTTTCATGTAGTTTTTTCATCACCATTTGTGTTTCTATTGTTGTCAAACAAAATTGCAATGTGTTGTCTTGGCCCATTTTGTACAATTCACCATTCTTTAATGTAAAAAACTCTGTGCTTTTGACCAATATTTGTTTTTACTGAATTGATAACGTGCCCTCAATCTATGAAGTTTTCAAAAATTCTTTTACATCATTCAGCCACTCATGCCCTGTATAAATTGTGGTTTGATTAGGCACACTTGTGGGTCTTATATTATTTAGTAATCTTGACAATGCATCTGCTCCTACATGAGTTTTGCCTAGTTTATACACTATTGTGAAATCATATTTGAGGAACAATAACAACCATTTAACTATTCTCCCTAAAACTTATGGTTTGTTGACCAAATACACCAATGCCATATGATCTACATAAAAGACAAACTTATTACCCAACAAATAATGTCTGAACTCGTGTAAGGAAAAAGCCATTGCTAAAACCTTTTTCTCTATTGTGCTATAATTTTGTTTTCCTTTGTTCAAAAGCCTAGAAGCATACACTATTGGTTGATCACTCTTCCCTATTACATTTTGAGACAACATAGCCCCCACAATTAATAAGGACGCATCTATATGAACATGAAATTCCACTTACTAGTTTGGTGATATTGGTGTTGGTGTTTCAATATACTTTTGTTTAATCAATTCCCAAGCCTTCTGACATTCCTTTGTTTAAAAAAAAGTCTTTGTTGTTTTGGTCAGTTTAATGATAAATGCCATAATAGTAGCAAATTTTTTTATAAAACATTTGTAAAACTGTGCCATCCCATTGAATACTTGAATCTGCTAAGGATTCTTAGGTGGTGGCATGTATATTATTACTTGTATTTTCTTTAGATTTGGTAGTTCCCCTTCCTTGGAAATAATAAAACCTAGATCATCCCTGAAAATACAATAAATGCACATTTGTTTAAATCTAGATTAATGCCATATTCTTTGCACTTTTGAAAACATAGTTTGAGCTTCTACAAATGACTCTCCATGTCATTATACACTGTAAAGTCATCAGAAGTATCTTCATAAAACTGTCCAAATACTTTCTAAATGTTTTGGTCACATCTCTCTGATATGTTGGAGGTCCATTTTTAACTCCAAATGACATCACCTTCCATATAAAAGCCCCCTAGTTTGTAACAAATGCAATATTATATTTTTCCTCTAAAGCTATAAATATTTGATGATATCTTGAATATCCATTTAAGAAGGAATATGCTTCATACCTTGTTACTGTGTTCAACACTTCATACGTGAAAGGTAATAGGAATGAATCCTTTGTTGTGGTTGCATTTAATTTTCTGAAATCTATACATATTTTCAGCTTGCCATTTTTCTTGGGTACTATTACTATGGGTGACAAACATGTAGCTTCTTTTACAGATTTGATGAATCTAATTGCTAACAATTTATCTATATCTTGTTTGACCATTGTAGCATAGTTTGGATTTAATATATACCTAGCTTAATGTGCCAGTGGTATAGCAGTGTCCAACTTAATTTTGTGTTGTGCTAGCTCTAGTGGAATCCCTTTTAGATCTTTATATGTCCATGCAAAAACATCTTTGAATTCCTTCAATAGTTGTTCCATTTTCAGCATCTTGCTTATTTCTAATCGTGCATTAATTTTCACCATTTGTGGTTTTGCATCAATTCCTAAAGTGAACTTCATCAATTGTTGTTCTTTAATTAACATCCATCTAACTATCTGCAATCCATGTGCTTTGATGTTTGCTAAAGTTTTATCCATTACAACACTCCCTGGTTGATGTTTGTAATACGTTTTTGGATACACCTTATCTTCCAAAGCTATTCTTGGTTCATATTTGTTGCCAAGTATCTTCTTCTATGTGTTATGTACTTTAGATCCCTGTTCTAAAATACTAGTCTTCACATTTGTATCCATGATCCACGCATTTGTGGTTTCCATAGATTGAATTGTCTCAAGTAAATTAATTGTTCCTATGGAGATCAATTTTGGCTCTGTAACAAAGATGAGATCTTCATAATCTGTGATACCATTTTGATAATTGTAGCACAATAACACTTCTGGTCTTTTGACTTCACCTCCCAAATGTTTGGTAACTATAATTGTTTTAATTGTCCCATTCCCTTGTATGGTAACAATGTTACTTCCCCAATAATGTGCCACTTTAGCATCCTTCAACCATGGTTTCCCCCACAACATGGACTAACTACAATGTTATGTTCTTTCGAAAAATATCAAAAAAAATCCTAGCTGATGAAACATGCGCATGCTATGATCGAGATGCTAGAGTCGACTGATTGTTGCTAGATCTTTTCTACATAAAAATCATTTTATATATTGTATCGCAAAAACTTCGTTGCATAGATTGTGATAGAGCGCGATCATGGCATGGCATAATCTTTCCTATCGAGCTCTTGTTGGAGATAGAATAGATATCCCCTATCAGGATCATGTCACGTTTCTAGACACACCATTTTCATGTCTCGTTGTAAATCCAAGGTGGGAAGCTGCATGGTCTTGCAGAGTAGGTATATGTGATCACAACATACTAGATAATTTATGGAGTTGGTGTGGAAGACTCCATACATGTCCTCAATCCAGTTGTCAATCCATTTCTTGAAGGTAGATATGAAATTTCTTCTATAGAGAAATTCAAGATCAACTCATGTTTTGTGTAAACATAACACAAGACATTACCAAGATTGACAATGACTTTTGTTATGAAAAATATGTATTATAGTGGTAAACTAAGACAACAAAAGATACTAAGTCAATGGTTATGCAAAACATTATAAAACCCTAGTATTATAGGGCATTATACACATCATGCTAACCATTGAAATTTTGTACAGGTTCTGGATCAAGTATGAGTCAACCTATCTTCTATTCCCTCACTTTCAAGGAGAGTGTTAATTCAAGTTAGAAGATGTGAATGATATTCCTCCATCTGATGTGGAGGAGGGAGAGTGGAGCCTTGCCATGTCCCTATCTAAGTGTAGGCTAGATCCTTCACATGATGATTTGTGTCCTGGATTGTCTCCTCAGAGTCCACATCCCTTGCTGAGAGGACAATGAGGTGGGTGGAGAGGTAGAGGTCAAAGAGGAGGTGGTGCTGGTCAGGTAGCCTTTACAAGGTTTTTCCAATCCTTTCCTAATAATCATAGATCATGTTACTCTTTCCAAGTTTTGTACTCAAGAGAAAGGTCTTCCATGTCAAGCAATTTTGATTAGAGAGAGATGCTTTTTGTTTTGTTCCCATGAGATCATGATGAGGCATCCTTTTCAAAGTAACGATCCCAGATCTCTAGATGTCAGTGACATTACTCTTTACCATGGCTTTTGGAGCTCATTGGGGGCTCTGTTTTGTGTGAGAAGTATATATCTGCTTCAGTCATGAAATGAATTTCATTCAGATCCAACATTTTATCATGACCAATCTTATTCAGCATGCATTGAAGCACTCTTTGCACCAACATCCTCGTCGGTATGTTGGTGACACTATATGTTCCTTACTTGTTAGAGTACCTAGAGCTATTTTGCATGGTGAGGTACCTCTGCTAGGTTAGACGCATCCTTTTTTTGTTTTTTGGTTTGAGGATTCTGATCAGGATTGGCAAGACTTTTGTGTCAGAAATGTGCTTTCATCAAACATCCAGTTTGTTCATACATATGATATAGTGATTGGTCCTGTGTGTCTACCTCATGATAGTGATCACGTATTTGAAATGAACTTGAGATTGATGGTACTCAGGCTATGCGGGTTATTTTGTGCACAACTTGACCATTCAACTGGATAAGGGATTGTGAGAAGTTGTTTTCAGAGATACAGGAAATTGGGGTGAGTAGCACATCCAAAGTTGCATGCAAGTAGATGCATTGGCTGGATTGAGTCATTTGTACAATGCTAATTAGCAGAACATGGAATGACCATAGCAGTTCAACTTCTGCACTTTGTGATCAATATTTTTCTTCTGATTCTGTACCAATTTCAGCTGCTATGTAAGGTGTTAATGTGATTACTCTTTGATACTGCTTACATTGTAGACTTGTGGCTTTGCCGGTTGCTTCCATTTTTTCCCAGGACAATGTTGGGGGATGTGTTGCACAGAATCATAACCTTATAGTTGTGCCACCTGTTGTAGTTTCCTGTGGGGTGTATCCACAGATTGTTAAAGTCATGTGCAGCAGCTAATGCAAGGGTGAGAGCAACAACTGCTGTGTACTTGGTTGCAATCCTTGAGTATCTCACTGCTGAGGTGTTGGAACTGGCTGGCAACACAAAGATCTAAAGGTGAAACCTCCTCTGCAGTTGGCAATTCACAGAGATGAAAAGCTGGACACTTTGATCAAGGGAACCATTGCTGGAGGGGGTGTGATCCTGCACATTCAAAAATCCCTCATCAACAAGTCTTCAAAGAAGGACCAAAGGAGCTGGGTTTCTAGTTTCTGTGGATCCAATGCCAAAAAGGGTTGGAGAGTTCTTTATGCATCACTACACTTCACAACTTGATGTAATTATCAACCAAGGGAGCAAAGGTGCATACCCAATTCCTGTCAGCACCTGTGTTCAACATTCTTTCTTAATGAGGAGTTGGAGCTAGATACAAAGAATAACAGGTCAAATAGATTGATAGCACAGGTTTATCAGGTGTGTACAATGGTGGTCATGTGCATGAGAGGAAGCTGAGAAAGTCACCATTTAGACATTGCTATGTCTGTAGCTTTGGGTATACACAAACATCCACAAGAATAGCTGATTCCAAAGATTGATTGTTTTAAGCTTAAGCAAGCACTTACTGTGATTCCATGAACAGTAAACTCCACCTTGTATAGCTTGTACGTGTGGAGAAAGCAGTCAGTCTTTTGTGTTTTTTGCATTCCACAAACTCTGCAGGATTTCTCTTCTACACATACCATTCATCATCTTCTGAGCTGTGCTTGAATCATGGTTGTCCTCTCTTCCGTTGGAAATCGCCTGGAAAAAACATTGGGAAATTTCACAAAATGATCCAAAAGGTATCTGGAGGCTTGGGCCAAAGGATCATTTTGTGAAAATTTACCAGGCACAAATCTCCTGGCAAACTTCACATTATATATTCAGAAACTTATTACTAACTTATTGCTTTTTGTAAGCTGCATGGGAGAATATGCCTGTAAGGGAGAGACTACAGAATGATGCAGTTTTCATTTGGTCCCACGTTTTGAGGAATGCTCACCAGGTGTTGTTGGGAACTTGATTATTTTGGGGGGGAATATAATTTCGAATTTTAGTTCTGTTCCAGGACTCAACTTCTCATAAGGGATAGACCCATCATTGGGTTTGTCTAATCATAAACTGCTTGAAGAGAAATAGTTAATGAGAAATTATTTCAATGTTTTTCTTGAACTAAAATACATTTTCTTTCATTTCTGTTATATAATATATTGAATTTAGTTTTTATCAAAATTTCACATTATGACTTATGGGATTGATGACTTTCACATTGGGCAGCTCTGTGTTGAGTCTCCCCGCCATATACACTTATATACATAGAAAAACTCAAAAGTAAAACCAAAATAATATTGATAGAATACTACGTTTCTAAAGTAGGTATGCTATTCACTATAGTTTAGTCTTATTTTGAATTTCTTTAGTAGAAAAACCAATACCCAACTGTGCTTCTTTTGTTATTCTATGTACATATTAGACTAGTAAGTCTATATCTATGTATTAGTATGACAGGGGTTTGTTCTTCATGTGGATGAATGTATTTTCTCGTTTGGATTCATCTACCGTACCAAGATGCAATGCAAAAGTTGGATTGTACCATAGTACAGGGGCGGCTTCAACACATGTCTGCCAAACTGGTAATTAATTAATTTTGAAGATTCCATGTTGAAAATACAATGTTCCTGCATATTCCAAATGGTTCTATGTTTTCTTTCACAAAACATTGTTCTCTGAAAAAACTACCAATTTGACCAAAATATTGGCTAGATACTCTAACTTTAAAATCGGCTGTCACACATTTACATATAGACAAATATGTCACTTTCCTTTAGTATTTGCAAGAAATTGGATTGCACAAGTCTATATTACTAGTTTGTTCTTAAAATTTGAATATTTTTATTGTATAATGGCACAAAGAAGTCCCTTTCAAGATACTAATGCATTTGGCAGGGTGAGTCATAACTTCAAAATGTAAAAAGCTAACAAACTACAAAATACTTCATGTTGAGTTTCAAATGTTTTGATTTGGTTGTACAGTTTGTGACAAGGACATTTGGACAATGATATAATTTGAGGAAACATCAATGACCCATGCAAGCTTGACCTCAAAAAATCAATTGCATGAAGTGTGTGAGTGATAAATTTTTAAGAGTAGCTCCACCCATATTCCCATTTGGACCTCTAGCAATGTTTATGACATCCAAGATGCCTTGCTAACTGTTTCCTAATCCCGACCCATAAAGATGGAAGATGGGACACTACAAGGTGGGAGATTATCTAGATTCACCCAATTCAACCAATCAGTATACCCATCCAATCAAAAACAGTATTTATATTTTGCAATTGTTTTGCAAGCACTGGATCCTGTGCTAGCCGAAAGTCAATTTATTACCCCAAACCTGCAAAAACTTGACTATACTTCACCCAAATTCTATTGTGCAAGCCACCCATGGAGCTACATAAGCATGGAAAATGTATATATGGGAAGTAAACACAAGTTCTAGCCCCAACATTTGAATCTTCCATTCAGTAGCTAAATTGAATGCACTAGTATAGCAGGAAAGGCAATAGATTTAGTTCTGGTTTTAATCTCGATTCACCATGTGATTCTCTTACTATGGGAGGTCAATGTGCACATTTTCTTGAGTACTGATCTTGGAACAAAAGAGTGAACAATGCAAAAGAAACTCAGGTTCAGATCATATTATGGTTGTACATCAAAAGAAGAATCACAGAAAGTCAGCTGCATCTGCTGGGGGACGCAAAGATCTAGCCTAGTACTACTTATAGACTGAGTTGCAGAAATTTTAAACTTGTAGAAATGAAAACTATAACTGCAAATTTAAGGGAAAACCACACACGTAAAAACTCAACTAGACCTTAGATTTATGCAAACTTACCTTACATCTTTACATCCACTGAAAGTCGAGAGTGGCACCTGGCAACAAAGCCCACTATTTCAAGCATAGTAAGAATTAGATATGTGAAGTCTCTTACAGGGTACTTTTGAGCCCTCGCATGCATCTTCAATAAAATGTTGTTGTCAGAAAAATCATCTGTAGCCTAGCTTATGAATCTGTGACTATGAACACCACATATAAGAAACTATTTTAAGAGTTGGACAATTTGCCAATAGAGCTACCATAATCCTGCATACAGGCTCTTTGCAGATAGCCTGCTTCTTGAAGAGACAATACACCTTACATAACCAGAGCTTCAATAATTTAGTGATGGCCATAAAGAAATTGAAACAAGTTGGCTAACTGTGTCTACAATTATGCAATGCAGTTACATCAAGAAAAGAACTGGAATCTGCCTGTTTCAAGTTTTGAGTGGCCTTGCACCTGGGTTCATCAGAGAACTTGGTATCCACCCTATCAGAATGTAAGCTTAGGACACAAAGTACTGGGTTTGCCAGGACATCAATTCACAAGAGAAAGTAGACAGAATCACCTGACTGTGGATGATACAGGCAAGCACACTTGCAAGTGCAAGCCAACCATCCTCAGGTTATATCTACAATCTTGTCTTGCAAGATGTCATCTAGCAATATAACATTTCTCTCACGAAGCTCCAATACTGTAACCCAGGAGAACACCCTCACCACTGCTAAAGCACTATCCCTGAATAGATCATAATTTAAACCGTCTTGAAAGATATATACGTATATATGGTGAAAACAAGGGACTTTGGGGAACAATATTTTGCACTAAACATACAATCATATAAGGTAAACTGCAAACCTCACTCCAGTGATTGCAGGATATATGGGCTACCAAGATCTACACATAAAACAAGAACCTTGCCCTCTTATATCAATTGCTAGAGTTTAACAGAAGGCCAGAGCAAGATTTACATGAGAGGTTTTGCAAGCTCCTTAGTAGAACATGAGCACTGCAAAAGAGCAAGGCTGCAAAGTGAGTGTCAACTGCAAAGCAAATATTCTTCATGAAGCAAAGGAACATAAAAACCAATTGAATAAAGGGGATGAAGCTGATGACACCCATTGGTGCATATCTGACATCAGCAGCTCCCAGTGCAGATGATCCTTTCACGCTCTCATCCCTTTCAACGTTGACAGGAAGAACCAATCTACATATCATAGCAGCTGTAATGGTGATAGCAAATGGTGCATTGTCCTCTAATCCTGCCTGGCGCTTGCCCTGCTCCTTGTAATCTAAGATCTGCACAGCAATGAAGTTAATAGCACTCCCCTCAGTTAGTTTGATCACAACAATTGTTCTTGTGTCAACAGGGGACAGGCAAGGTCAGATAACCATGTACAGAGTTTAACTCATGTAGTTGCAGAAGCCCTTATGATGATGAAAAGACCTGACACTTCAACAACATAGCATCCTCAGATGCAGAATGATTCATGATTAACTTTAGACACATTTTGTTGAACAATCCTGACAATTAGCTTTCCAGTTTTGACAAAGATTGCCAGGGAGACCTTATAGTAATGCTTACTAACCTGTATGCTTAGCTAGAGGAAGCAATCAAGAGTTTCCACCAGCTTCAGAAGAAAGTATAATATTGAGGCGAGCTTCCACTGAAGCCATGATTCAAAAACAAAGACTATAATATGGTTAATCTCAACCAAGTTTCTAAAATCATCAAGGACCATTTGAAGAGAGAGGATTCAGAACAATTGCTCAAAACAGCTAAGCCTTCAGTAAAGTGGACACATTTCCCAAGATAAATTTCCCATCAAGAGTCCCAAATTCAACTTTCAGATGTCCCTGCTCTCTAAAGATTACAACTCCACAAGTAATT
>Ga0116227_10011604_pt1 | contig 14737 bp, 8 predicted proteins | sample S1TSphgellanicum_FD_89693 | JGI IMG/M metagenome (GOLD analysis project Ga0116227, IMG submission 89693) | Host-associated microbial communities from peat moss isolated from Minnesota, USA - S1T2_Fb - Sphagnum magellanicum MG | ecosystem: Host-associated > Plants > Peat moss > Unclassified... | reverse complement strand
GCACATGGAGGATGATGATGTATCTAAATAGGGACATGGATGGAGGGCCATTCCTGGTTTATTTTATAAATAAAAAATTTCACTGGCCATAACTTGGAGGCCATTTCACCGACCAAGTTGGGCGTTTGGGGAAGTAGCTAGCTGGGAGAGCATTGCATGATGGATAGATTTTCCTTCCCATTCTTGGTGGGCAGAAAGCTGCAGTGTCAGACTCAGTAGAGGGATGGTGTGCAGCCGGCAACCTCGGAGCTTCCAGGGTGTCGATTCCCATACAAGGGGAATCCGCCAAGGTGGTAGCTGATTCGTGAACGCGCGCGATTGGATTCTGATTGAGGTTGCGTTTGCTTTTGGGTACTTCATTGCTATTTGGATATTCTAATCATATGACCAACACCCTGTTTGCTTTTATAGTAGGTACTAGATAGGAGAGGCTTTTTGGTGTGCAAGCGATTTCTCACAATTCGTAGGAGTAAAAGGCGGGGACCACGGCGTCAATGCACGACCCACCCACCCATGTGGCACCGACACTCCGTGCTCACACTTTCTCTCCTACTTTTCCTCACTCTGAAGATCACCATCTCTTAAGAATCCAACCCAGTTTCACATCACCAGACAAAATAAAAACAAACCTTGGGGCCCCTTATTGAGGAACAAAATTTCATCTTCCATGTCAAGACGCCTGAATTGGTCATCCATAAAGGGTTTCATTTCATTTCCTTGGAGGACGAAGAGAAACTCCAGTCTGAAGTGATACCCGTGTTGTTTTTGTTTGGGGGCGAGTTTTTTTGCAACTTGGCGATTTTTTAAAGAAATGAAATGAACATGAAAATTTTGTGATTTTTGAGGAGTTTTTGGGGATTTTTCGAAATAAGAATAATTAAATTAGTCACAGTTAGATCTAGGCATGTCCTAGGTCTCCACTTGTATGGTACTTTTGTAAAAATGCAGCAGCCCACTTAGGACAGTAGCCATTTAATGCTAATTAATGCTTGGGATCCACACTGGTGGACGTACTTGAGGAATTTTAAAATAAAAACCCTGGATACTTACCACCTAAAGGTGCATTCACAGGGCACACTTGGTGTTAAGGACTCTAGTATTAAGTCCCCTAACACCAAGCTAATCATTTAGGACCTAAACCTATTTATTATGAAGATTTTATGTTAAGTTAACATTCATTTAATATTAAACAATCACCCATTTCACATTGGGTGCCACCTAAGATGCCACCTAGATTTTCACTTAACCCTGACTTAAAATTAGGTGTGAATGCACCTTAGGATGATGAAACCTTGAGAAGTTTCATTAAACAAAGCACCAAGCCAAGGAGGAAAGGAAGAACAAAAAGAGAGGACCCAAGTCCGAGTCTGAAGTGCAAAAACCCAAAGGGGGTTATAAAGGGGCAAAGGAACAAATTATGTACCCAAGAGCTTTCAAAGCCCAAAACATAAATCAGGTGGCGAGTCACATGGTTGTATGTACAACTAAACAACCACATTGTAGGAAAGTGAAGATGCATCTTCACTCTTTTCCCTATTGAGACAAGTACTCTAGATCTAGCGGTTAGCTTGGAGAGCTGCCATGATAGGCCGTGTCAATACCACAACCTACACCAAATTGTTTCATCAAATCCATAATTGCAGTGTTGCAATCCACATGCAGGACACTCAAAACTCCTTACAAACTTTGTGGGTGTCAATGTTGTGACCTATGCCTTTGTTCTGAACCAATTGTTGTAATTGGTATACCAAATGGCATCAAACCAAAGAAAGGGTTTTCAAAAACGTTTGTTTTTATATATTGCATGCATTATTATAGGTGGGAAAATTGTCATGTAGGTTGGAGTCAACAATTCCTTGACAAAGATGAGCACTAATTCATAATATAAAAATGGGGATGAAATTTTGATGGCATGACCATTGAATTTAAAAGTGGCTTGTCATTTGCACAATATGTGCAAGGCACAAAATCAAATTCAGAATTTCAATTATGATAGTAACATTACGAATTACTTAATATATCACTTGTGGCATCTCAAAGGTGATGAGTATCAACATTTAGTAAAAATTTGAACATTAATTAACGACATTTGCATTTTAAACCATTTATCACACATGAATATACAAATGCAAAAGTAGGTAAAAAACATATCCCTTAACATTATATATTTTTAGTTTTTATATAAATGTAAAAAACTAAATTCAAAATCTTTTCAAGTATCATTATGAAAACATCATGCACTTCATTAAATTGCATACCAAGTTTCAAACAAAATTAGTGTTAAAAAAATGCAATAAGTGGATTTTAAATTAGCCAAGTAAAATGTGTTAGAACTTTTTTTGTAATTAAAAAAAGATCAAAAATGATTTTTATTATGCAATTTTAAGAAATAATTAATACATTTTAATGTGTCATCACCTTGAAGTTATCAAAAATCTACTTAAATGCATATTAAGAACATAAAAACATAACATTATTATACTACAGTCAAGAAACATCCTCATATTGATCATAAAAAGCATTTCAATACTTTTTATATTAAAATATATTTTATAGCTACTTTCACTCTAAAAAAAACAAGGATCACACATATTGGCCTACTTTAGTTGCTTCCACCCACATATTATTGTATTTGTCCCTTGCAATTTCCACTTGCTCATGTGTTGGTTGCATTATTTTGTTTAAATGTTTTGTGTCATCATCAACCTTAAACTTCATGAAGGACTTATGGAAGTGAAAGATTGGCCACTCTTGTTGCATTGAAGATACACAAGTTCATCATGACTTTTTGGAATTCTTCTTATTTTCAAAACATTAAATTGTGAGCTTTTTTCAACAAAGTTAAACCTCTAGTAAATAAATATAACACCATTGCATTATGGTCTTCAACAACAAAGGTTCTTTTTAATATTGTCACAATCATGTTTATGGTTGTTTTTGGTTGAGCTTGCATTGTGCATTTTGTCAATATAAAAAATTGGCATTCGATCTTTCAATAACTTTGAACTATTCGAACATTTTGGTGCAATGGGATGGAGAATGCATCAACTTCAAAAATCTCCACCTTGCTTTTAACAAACTCTTTGGTTGGAAATTGTAGGCATTTCATGGGTGGAGTCTTACATTGCTCCTCCCACACTTCAACCTAGCAAATGACCTTTTGGAGTGACAACCAACAATGCAAAAGTGTGAGGTTTTGTTGTTGGTATTGCTTTGATTTATAGACTTGTAATGAGGTTGCAATATTTTTCAAATAATATGTTATGGGTTTAAACCAAACTTATTAAATGCCTAGACAATTTTGTAATGGCCCACCTCACTTCAAATGACCTTGTTGGATTTTCTATTAAACTTAATGGTCAATGTTTATTTTAAGGGTCATAAGTCCACTACTAGAATTGGATAACCTTTTGCCCATTCATCATGATTGGGTCTTGTGAAAAATAAAGGAAATCTAAGTGGTGGAGTTGAGTCTTTTCTTAAATAATGAAGTTATTGCCTCTTTTCCATATTGACATTGTGTTAAACACTCATTCATGATGCAATAATTTTCCCAAATGAAAACACTTGACCTATTTGACCTATTTTAAGAACTTAGTCTTGATTATGAAATGAAGGTTGGGAGAGGATTTTTGTTGGGGGTTTGCCTCTGTTTCAAAAAAATTAATTCAAGGCAAGGTTGAAAATTCGGGGTAATTGTTAATTTGGACATTAAGATGTCAAATTACCTTTAGAAGGCATTTTAGTGTGAAGAGTGAAAATGATGTAATGACCATTGGGAACACTCAATTAAGTGGGGGTAATTGTGATCTAACTTTGATCAACAATCACTAGTTTACATAATGTTTCTTAGGGAGGGATTCTACCAAAGGAAATTAAGAATGTTGTGAACTATTTGTTGAACTTCACAATGTTTTAAGTGTCTATTACTTGCATGGAAGAAAAAATTTATCTAGAAATATTTGGTTTTTACAAATCAGAATTGAAAATAATCCTATGTAATGAAAAAAACATAATTGGCCAATTTCATTAATGCTTCCATGGAAATTGTGGTTTTATTGAATCATGTTAGTAAGTAATACATATTGCCCATATTAGCATTACGGTTCATGTTTTTTTAAATAAAAATATTTTAAGTTTGGACATTTTAATTTTTGAAAATGTGTGTTTAAGTAGTAGTAATGATAAAGGTCATAAGTGACATAAGGATAGCCATAAATTGGTGGCTAATTATAACAACATTTGTTCAATTAAAATTCTAAAATTCTATCTAGCCATTGGATTAAAAATGCAACATATGGCACACTACAATGACTATCAAGGACTTATGTATCCTATCTAATAGGTGTTAATTCTATGTTTGTGACTTCCAAAAATGTAAAAGTTTTTGGCTAAAAGTTTGACACTTCACTTTACAAAATTTCCAAAATTTTGGCATGGCGGTCATGTGTTTATCAAAATTGTCAATAATTTAAAAAATCAATTAGTGCCTAACTAGGCTAGGTACTATGATAATGAATTTTTATTATTATTATAGCTATGTGTGGTTATTTAATTGTCAAACAAAGTACTCATCATGATTCCAACTCCAAGTTATTTAATACATAATGACTTCATATATGAAAATTCCACTATGAGAAATTGCATTCATCAAAATCACACTACTTTGCAATTAAAACTCAAAAAAAAATCATGTACAACTATTGTGCAACTATCCCCCTAGAAATATAGTGTATTAATAAATAAATTATCAAGTTAGAAAATCAATTAGTTATATTATAATTGTAAATGAGTAAAAAATGGGTATTTTATTTAGTAATTTATACACATCATACATACATGTGTAATCAACCATGTTTGATTTTTCCAAGAATTGCATTATAGTTACATGTGGCAACTATTTTGAAATTGTTGTAAATGTGCCATTAAAACAATAATTTTGTTGTAACTAATGTATAATGTACATACATGTGATCATGTTATGTGTTCACATTTGCACCACCCATTATGGAATATATTTGCAACTAGTTTTTAACTACAATTCCTATTGATATAATTCGTATGATCACTAATATGCCACTACTAAAATATTATTGTTCAACTATGTTATGATTATAATACAACTATTTATAACTTAATAATAACACATATTAGAATGCAATGTTTTATAAAGAATATTTTTTTTAATAATCTAACTATTAAGATGAGTAAATAAGTGTAATTGATATACTAATTTTACATTAATTAAAATAATAATAATTTATTAAATATTAATCATATAAATATTTATCCAAGTTGGGGATACTTCATAATTAATTTAGATGTGAAACTGAAAGCAATGAATATATTAAATTAAAAATTCGATTTGATGTACATATGGATATGCCTATTTATACCTTCATGTTTTTTTACCCAAATTCATATTTAATATTAAATATTTAGTAATGAGTTATTTTTCAATAATTTATTACAAATTAATTATTAATTAATGTGAATGTCATGTCATTTGCACTATCATTAAGTTGGAAAAGGGAGACACTTTGATTCAGTAGCTTATGGATAACTTTCAAAAGTTTTTTTTATTAATTCATTATGAGAAATCATGTCCATGAATACCACATTGTTTTGAAACTACAACTCAAAAACTCAATTTCATAATCAAATAATTTAATTATGTAATAAGGTTAAAGGTGTGATATTTTAAATCTTTTGTGGCCACCATTTGTGCATATGTCTTATGAACTATGATGAGTTTGGTAAATGTTATCTATGACATGAAATTATATGTTAAGATTAATGTTGGTTTGATATCATGTATTTGCCAAGGTTGCCATTGTCCTTTTTTTAGGGCCATCTTTAAGTTTCAAAGGATGTTTTGAATAAAATGTCTTTAGTAATTTTTAGCTTTGGCATACCTTCTTTATATTCAAAAACATCTTATCCAAGTTAAGGGACGACAAGAAGATAGTGGGGGATGGGGGGTACACCAAAAAAATATTTATTTATTTGGAACACAAAGGGACATGAGAATACATCAAGAATATGTTGGGAACATGCCAAGGGACACATTAGTGGACATTGAGAAGAGAGTTTTTTGTGGGGATGATTAGGATCTTGAGTAGTGATGCTAAATGACACCATGTAGCACCTATGAGACATTAGGTGATGTTAAAAAAATGTTGAGAAAATGTTAGGGGATGTCAAGAAGATGTTTGGGGATGACAAAGGCACCACATACATCACAAATTTACGTGCTTCATAGGTTCATTCCAAATTCTTGTGATTTTAGAAGTTCATATTGTTTAAACATGAATATTGTGCATTATTTAAACATGGAATTTGTGTGCACAACTTTCCTATGTAAACTACACAAATAGACATACAACATTCGTCTTTAAACAATACAAATAGACACATGACATTCATATCTAAACAATGCACATGACATCGATATTCAAACAATACACGTAGATGAATGGCATTCATATTTATTCCATACGAACTTATAAAAATAAATTTTGCACAATATTTTTTGTCAAATTGTGGCCCATGAAGTTTATGATGTAGTGTTGAAAAAATGTTTTGACATGCTTGGGGATGCTAATTGATGTTGGGCAACATTAGGAAAATTCCAAAGGACAACCATGAATAAAAATCATGGTTTAATTGATAAAAAATTACTAAAAATGGATAAACATCTTGTCATTTTGGACAAGTCAATGTTGACATGGTTGTTGTGATTAGGGTGGTTTTTTTATGGGAAAAATAAATATGGATTATTTGACTAGTTAAATATTTGTCCAAATTAACATCATTTATTTTTTATATTATTAAAAATATTATTTTGTGGTATGCAAATAGGTCATAAAGAAACAAGTAGGTGTGTAGGTGGTAGTTTAATTTAGTTTACTTAACCTAGTTTAACCTATTGAACCTATTTAATATAATTATTGATTATAGATTCTCAAACATGTACATAGGTTGTAACTATTATAAATTGAACCCTTGACCTTCACAATGATGAATCAAGTCCTTAACCAATGGACCACACCTTCAAAAAGTGATAATTTTTGTCACTTTTTTGTTTCACATGTTTAAATTTCACATCAAGTGTTATAAAATATTATTTATTTATGTTAGAAGGAAGGTTAAATAAATTGACGTACCCTCAAGCTCCTTTATGGACTCAAATGTGAGTCCAAACTGAAAATAGCAGGAGAGCAAGGAGTCGAGGCACGTTCCTTGGCTCGCACCACTTTGAGGGGATAGAAGGGTGTGTTGGAGCTCTGGGATGGAACTAGGAAGAATGACAAGTATTAACTACTCACATGGACGTACACACAAAACCAACACAAGGTGATTAGTGCATAATTGGAACACTTTTGGTGTTAGGACAAACCACAGGTAATTCGAATTCACAAGACTCACCACGGCCTAGATTTGGGGGAAGCCACCACCTTCCCTTTATAGTATACTTTGTGCTTCTTCACAAAACCCACATCCAAATGGCTTTTTGTCTCCGAACTCCCAAGTGGGAGTCTCGAAATTGCCAAAGTTAGGATTCCCGTGACTTTGGAGCCCCATAATTTTGTGTGTAGACCTCCGATTGAGATGAGGTCTAAAACAAAGTTGTAGCCCTTGTTGAGATCTTTTCAATAGTATGTTGCACACCATCTGCACGCAAAGAAATCGGGTCGATTCCCGACTTTTAGTGGTCAGGAGTCAAATTGCCAATTTGACTCCTAACCTTTCTTTTGGCCATAACTTTTGTTTCAAATGTCCAAATGGGTCATGCGAGCCCATTTTAGACATCTATGTTTCAATAGCTTTTCAATGGTATAAAGAACTCTTTGAGCCATTAGGTTTTGACCCTTGCGATCGCTCTCTGAACATTCGGGAATCCACCATGATTCCAACTCCCAAAGTGGAAGCTCCTTTGGGAGTGTGAGGGTTCATTCCCTCACACTTTCCCTCACTCCTAGGCTTCCCTCTTGGCCCGCAACCTTGCAAGCCCTTACTTTGGTCGTGAGACCAAGGCTAGGGTTGTGACATAAATAGTAGGTACGTGAGTAGGAAATATGTAAGTAAGAAGGTAAATAGATTGTAAGAGATAATAGGTAAGTGGGCAGTGGGTAGGTGGTTGGAAATAATAAATAGGAAGTAGGTAGTGTACAATTAGGATAAAATGAACTAATCAAATACCATGATTAAATCTTTCATATCCTTAATAATGAAATGTTATGCGTAATATGTTTAAAATCATGATTTATAAATGAACTTAAATTTTTAAAAAATTATTATGTCTTAAAAAGATGTTGCATTATAATGTAAATATGTACATCAAAATTTCCCATTAAAATTTCATTTCGAAACCATTTTTTTAAAAAAATATTTTAAATTAAAAAAATCACAAGTTACATCATTTTGAAATTTTTTTTAAAATTTCATATTCATTCTTTTTTTTTCAAATTTTGCCAAATGTTCACACATACATAAAAAATATTGTTGTATAAGTTCATCCAAAAATTTCAACTTTAATTTGAATAATAACATACCAATAGAAATGAAGTAGTGATTATTTTCTAAAGTGGTTCCTTTTATTTTGATTGTACTTGGTAGTACATAGGTAGTGGGTGGGTAGGTAGGTAGGAGGCAAGCTGTAGGAGGCAAGTTATAAGAAGTAGGTATGTAATTTGTAAATAGTTAGTATGTGGGTGGGTAGGTAGGTTAGTTGGTCGGCTTAGTTATTTACCAATTTAGCTCAGTTAATAAGTAAGTTAGCCTATTACTTTCATAAAATGTCCCATTTCATTAGAAAACTATTAATCATCTTGACCATTCTTATCAAATTTTTATATTCAATTTGACCAGATGTCTCACTTGATTAAAAACCATTAACCATTTTGACTAAGGTGGTCATTTTTTGTTCAACTTGATTGGATGCATACATAAAATAAGTTCTTTTAGTCAAGTTCGTTGGCCAAAAAATACACATGTCATTCAAGCTTCAAGTTTTTAGTTAAAATGTACATCTCTAGTAAAAAAAAAACTAATTAATCAACTTGAATATTTTTAAAAACCATGATTTGTAGTAGTGAATGAATTTTTTTCAAATGCAAGGGGATGTTGGAAAAATGCCATGAAAATGTTGAACAATGCCAAGAAAACTTTCAAAAACATTGGGAAACCTTTGGACAACAACAAGAAAATGTTTAGGGAATTAGGTATTATTCAAAAAGAATTGGGCAACTTTAAAAAGATATCAAGTTGTGTTAGAAAAATGTTGGGCAATGTTGAGAATGTCAAAACATGTTAGTAAAAGGTAAGTCCAAACCAAAAAATTAAATTGTGATAAAAAATTAAAATCAATTATTGTTAGTAAAGATGCTAGGAAAGATGTTAAAAACATCCCTTGCCTAAGGACTTCCCTCGACCCTAATATTTGTTATACTAGTTTGGTCTTGGTGTATGGGTGTATGGGAACATGTTATATTAATATGAAAATTATACCAAAGGTCTTTATAAATTCTATAATAGTTTGATCTATATAACACATGCATCGTGAATTGATGATATATTGGTATGTTTATTGTTATATTAGCTCTTATATGTAATGAAACTATTACGGATGAAAGTTCATCCAAGCTTTTTATTGATGTTACATTTTTGAATGTCATGTGTAATATCCGAAAGAAAGCTTGAAACAAACTTGAGCCCAATCAATCAATGAAATTTGATACATTGAAATGAAATCAAATATATTAAAAAACTATTATAATTCAAAACTTAGAATCCAATTTATGTATGCCATGTTTAATGCCTAGAAGCTACAAACAAAAACTAACCCCCAAATGCTTTTCAGCTCTTGCACATAACATACATCTGGCTTCTTTCCAGAATCCCTAGCTCAAGCTGCCATCATCTTACATACAAGCTACAAACAAAAACTACTACCCCCACATCCTTTGCATTTCCTGCACATAAAATACATATGGTTTTTTGCAAGAATCCCCACCTCAAATTTTCATCATCATCTTACATGCCAATGAGAGAAACTCCCTTGGTGACCCAGGATTCATACTAGGGTAGCTAGAGGATCGTTCCCTAGTAGAAATATTAAGCTTCATTCCTAAATTCTTCTACCATACTGTTTTGCTTTCTTTTAGTTCTGTCCAATCCCTCTTTTGGGCCAACCTGGTATAAGGCCAGGTATCTGCACAACAAATATGAGCCTAGTCTAGTTTTCAGTATTGATACTAGTTAGTGGCCACAATGAACTAGCACCCACCAATGCACCATCAAGGATGAATGATATGTGATTAGAGAATAGTTTTGTATTGGGTTCTAGTTCCCTAGCTAACCATGGTGGTTAGCTCAGTTGCTTTATTTACTACCTACCAACTAGGTAGGTAGTAAAAAATAGCCCCTACCTATAATGTATAAATTATCTACTTACTTAATAGTCCCCTATTTTGTTACCTACCTGTTTATATGTTAGACCTACTTCTTATAGAATGGGTTATGAAGATGAAACTAGGTAGTAACTTAGTTGAGGATCATCCACAACGGGTAGAGTGAACCAGCAGCCACCAATGCACCAATTGGCCATTTTGTCCACTGGATGGGGTGCATTTTTTCATTTGGCGCCAAATGGGGTTCATCACAGTCCATTTCTTTTTTATGTTGACCACTATACCTTTTTTTCTTTTTTTTAGTTCTTGGCCATTTTTTCCTTGGACCTAACCTATCACCCTACTCACTTTCCTACCCTCTTAAGTACTACACCAACCTTGGTACCTTATTTATTATCCCCTATTGACATAGCTACACTAATAACTCGTTATGCTATTGACTTAGTGACCTAGCTATTGTATTAACCACCTACCCTACTAACTTAACTACCTTATTAATTACATACCCTACTAACTTGCCTATCTACCTAACTACCTATCTATCTATGTTTTTTTCATAGCCAAATACCTAATTAACTACCTACCCATTTTTTTCACCCCCCCCTTTGTCAATCCTACCTATCAATTTATTAAGGTTCACCTTAGTTTATAGATGATGAACATAGGTCCCCATATGTAAATATTTTAAAAAAATTATAGTGGAAACAATGCCATAATTGTAGCCATTTTGGTTTAGTTTATGCATATTTTATTAAATTTTGTTCACCTAATTTATTATTGAATGGACATCACAATACATCTTTTCATGTAATTATTATAAGTATGTATTATTAGATTATGGTTTAAGTTTAAGGTTGGGACACATAAATTAATTAATAAGTTTTTGATAAATGTATAGTAATTAACTTAAAGTAGGCTAAATTTGGGGGGGGAAATTTTAGGGTTTACACATATGTGAAGTAATACAATTGCATTCTATATCTTCTCCAAAGAAAGTGGAAAAAATTAGGTTGGAGAAATCACACAAAGGTAAAAGACATATCTTCTCTTTTGGTTTTGTACTTATTTGATTTTTATTAAAGTATTTTCTTCCGGTCAATAAATATTTATAGTTTAAAACCTTTAAATTTTGGTTTCTAAATTTTTTTCTATGTTTTTTTAAATTTGTTTATTTGCATTATATAATTTGTATAGTTTGTAAAGTTATTTGGGTTTAGGGCATATATTTGGACTTTTTTTTGTTATGGTTTGTATAGTTAGGGTTGTAATAAGGCTTATGGAAAAATATCATTTGGATTTTTAGGGTTATGTTTTATGATTTAGTGTATAGGAATTTGGTTCATATATTTCAGAGCCTAAGGTTTATACTCTAAACTTTGCTCATTGTATTGGTTTTTGATCTTATCACTTGTTTAGATCTATACCATAATTATGAATCTGCTTTGTTTCCATATGTTCCACAGTTGTTAGAGTTTAATATTTTCTAACCCACTTTTGTATGAGTTGTGATATTTTAGGGTTGCATTTTCAATTGGGACTACAAACTTTGGTGGAATGTTAACATCTTTTATTCCTAAAGGTATGCATTTGTCTCTTATTATTTGTTTTGTTTTGTTTATATTTTCATAATTCAACCTCTTTTCATTTCCTAATTATTGGATATAAAAAAGGCATCAAGTTTCATTAAATATATAACCATAAATAAAGGTTTTATACCTTTACACAAATATTTCATATTCAATATCTCTTTGTAATTTGATTTTTTCATACCCATATGTGAATAATGCATTGACTCCCCATAACTAGTGTGGGTTTTATGGCCCAAGGCAGGTATTGCACTTTGCACCTTTCAAATAGTGTGCATTAATTATCATTATGTGGGTATTGTTACATGGGGTTTTTAGACATTGTGGGCTTAAGGTACAATTCGGGTATTGCATATGTGAACATTTTCAATGATGGAAGGTTTAATAACTCAATGTGGGTATTGCCAAAATTTGTTTTAGTATATGGGTTCATAATGCCATGTATGTATTGCATTTTGGGTTTTTGTTCAATGATGAATGTTCACAGAATTATAAATTATTTTGGTACAGGAATTTGTCCTACTTCCTTCAATCATGGGAAGGGTTCCAATATCCCATTCCATTCATGTCCAAAACCCCACCAAGTCCCCTTTCTCAAACAAGGACTTGGTGTGGAAGTCTGGGTTATGCCATGGAGGGCAAAATAAAGTGACCATTCAATTTGCTTATGTTCCATATGCTTGCATCTCGGAATTCTTGGAAGGTGAACAAGGGGATATGAGCACCCTTGTGGAATGGAATGTTTACAAAAACTTTCCAAACCAAACAAATATCAAACAACCAACTATTAAAAACCGCCTCGGGCATACGTGGTAAACATTTATGGCATTAACAAAAATGTAATCATTTACATTTTGAAAGTTTTTTGGTCTAGGTATTAGTGTGGATATGGACCAATGGACTATCAGGAAAATTGAACCCACACTCGATCTATTAAGCAAGGATGCTTAGCGTCATTCTCAATCAAACGTTTATACACACAACCTGATGTGGCTGGGATCACAATTTATCATAAGGCCCATACACGAATTGATGGGTCATTCGCACATGGTGAACATGACTTGGAATCCATTTTTCGTATGTTTCATTATGCTTCACGCATGTCACAAACATTGAAGGACCACATATGGGCCCAACTAAACTTAGGTTACACGACCAAACAAATATATGACAAGCATAAAACAATTTGGTGGGAACGTGTGAATGCGGGTCAAAGCATGACACGAGATGATTTCATTCAGATTCAAGACATTGCATATTTGGATCAAAAACATAAAAAAGGGAGTTGGCGTTTACACACCAACCCTACAATTTCAATTTGGTCTTGGGCGCTTTAACATCCGGAAGATATGTTCTTTTTCGAAGATGTTGGTGAAATCAACGGGACTCAAGTCCCATTCACCATAGGTATTCAAAGACCAACTCAATGTGAGTCCATGCTATCATATGGTCACAATGGTGCCATTTCTATGGATGCCACATTTGGCAAAAATGACATGAAATTCCATCTATTCACCTTGATGGGGTTTGATGATCATCACACAAGTGTTCTTTTAGCCTGGATCATTACAAGTAGGCAAACAGTTCAGGATTTGATCGAATGGTTGAAACCATTAAAAGATAAAATGTTATCACACATGCCACATTAGAAACCATCATGTTTTTTTGTTGATGATGTACCTCAAGAATTGAAAGCATTACGATTAGTTCTATACCTAAGACCTACTTTGTATTTATTTCCTTATATGTTTTTTGATATCTTTCATAAAATTATTGATTATTTCAAATGCATTTTATGTTGTATTAACCCCATCCACTCATGGAGATTTTATTGCATGTGTCCTTATGAGGGTCGTATGGGGTATGGACAAGGTTCCCATCTACCTTTGTTATTGGCATGTTCTGAAAGCATGGCGCTTACATGGTACTGAAAAAATCAAAGATGTGGAAGTGCGGGGTGGAATCCTCCAAGACCTTCATAATGTGATGTACATGTCCATCAATCATGGAAAAACAATTAATGACTTCAAAGAGCATGGGAGGGTTGCTATGAGAGAAAACCTTCATAAACAGAGGCCTGGTGATGTGTGGACAAATTATTTCTAGACTTATTACCATCAGTTTGGTAAGTGATAATATTTATCATGGTTTAATATTCAAAATTATTTTGTAATAATGTTATTCATCCTTGTGCATTATGTTTATGTTTGCAAAATTATGGATGGTGGGTGTTCGAAAAGTGTTCCATTCCAACCAAGACACCCAAGTGAGCATTGAATCATATCATGGTGCATTGAAACGTTGGTTTGCTCTTAACACAAAAGGCCTTAGAGGTCGTAGGATTGACTGGTTGGTGTGGCGATTAACAACAACCATTGCACGCCATTACATGCACACATTGGAAATGAAAAAAAAGGGTTTCATAAAAAACAAGGTTATGGAGGTGATCATTACATGAAGTGTGGAAAAGGCAGCCCTTATTCCATTCACCCATGTGTACCAACCAACCCTTGAAAGTGATGGAACTTGGGGTGTACGAAGCCAATGCCTTCCCAATGTTATTTAAGTGGTGAAATTCCCATTCACTGAAATATTTTGTTACACATGTGAATGGGCCATAGTTATGACATTCTTCATTTTGCACATTAAAATTCTTTAAAATTCTTCATTTAGCACCTTGTCATAACATTCTTTACCCGCGAATGTTTACCAAATTACACTGGTTGATTTATAAATTTT
>Ga0116227_10011603_pt1 | contig 14739 bp, 8 predicted proteins | sample S1TSphgellanicum_FD_89693 | JGI IMG/M metagenome (GOLD analysis project Ga0116227, IMG submission 89693) | Host-associated microbial communities from peat moss isolated from Minnesota, USA - S1T2_Fb - Sphagnum magellanicum MG | ecosystem: Host-associated > Plants > Peat moss > Unclassified... | reverse complement strand
TCTTTCCCCCCCCCCCAAAAAAACGCTGGCGAAAAAATGGCGTCCCCTGGTAATCGACCCCAAAACCCCCCACCCCCCCCCCCCTCCCCTTTTTGCCCAAAAACCCCCCCCCCCCCCCCCCCCCCCCCGGTCAAGCTTCTTCAAGCTTGCTGATCTGCCGTTTTGAAGTCTCCACAAAACGAACTCGATCTTCTTCGCGATCACAACAACAAAGCGATCCGTCACAAAGGAACCAGCTCCAAAACATTCAGAAAAACACTCGAATTTCTTCAAAACCTAACAGAAAACAGAGATCAATACATCGATCAAAAGGTTCAAAGACTTGGCAAGTATTGAAGCGATTCAGGAAAGGAAAAACTCGTCTCGAATTTCGAAATCTGTCTGTGGGACCGAATCCTTTCTTCTCTTGTTCTTCTCGCTTCCTTCGTAGAGGGCTTCTTCTTTCGTTCGCTCGTTAGTTCCACGAAAACGGACCACAAGAAATACGTATTAAACACCGGTCCTCTCTCTCAATAATACGTCAGAAATCCCTTGATCAGAGCATATACTCGATGTGTAAAACGTCAGACCAGAAAATCACGTGGCGCCTAGACGCTCCTGCCAGATGCACAGTGGTTTTTGTTTTTACACGGAAGTCCTTAACCCCAAAATGTCATTGACCCGGAAGTCCGTGAACGTGGGCTACGACCAAGCAGTAGTTTTTATTTTTATTTTTTACTTTATTAATACTACCGCACGTGTCGTGGACAATCAATTCAGAATAAATAATAATAATAATAACATAATAATAATAATAATAATAATATTATTATTATTATTCTTGGGCTTCCTGACGATTTGCACTACCACAATGACGATCAACTGACATAAGGCCAGAATATTAATATATTTAAAAGTTAAAATTTTTGAAGAATTTTTTTTTCTTTTTAAATGTTTTTTAAAAAATATTTGGGCTCTGCATTGTTATGCGCTACCGGTGACAATCACCTGACACAATGTCTGAATATTAATATATTTTTAAATTAAATGATTTTGAAGAAAAGATTTGTTCATTGAAATCATTTTTTAAAAACTTGAGCTTTGCATTGTTGCACACTACCCAATGACAATTAACTGATAAAAACAATTGAATTGATTTTCTAAAAAGTAATTTTCATTTTAATGAAAATATTCAATGACATTGCATGCAACTTGAATTGGATTTAAAGAATTATGTTTATTTCAAATTTAATTGAAAACAAATGTCCATGCAAATCGGTGCAACAGGTATTAAAAATTTGCTCGTGACTATGGTGTTGTAAAGATAAATAAAATTTAAAAAATCCAAAAAAACCCTTTTTTCCATTCCTCTTTACTTGGGATAAACTTTATCTAAACAATTCCAATTTAAAACTATCCAAAGAATAACTTATGGAACCTAAACTTGTCCTACCTAAACCAGTTCCAATGAATCATCACCAAAATTAGATTTCATCAAAACAATATAAAAAATTAACATTGTTACACGCTACCCATGATCATCAATATTTTTTTAATTGTGGGATTTTTAAAAAAAAATTTGCATTTAATTTGCATTTAATTTTTTTTCCTTATAAAATTTTTGGTGGTTAACATTTAAAATGTTTATTCAAAAGTGTGGTTTATTTTATCATACTAGAATATTTGATAATCAAAATCAAAATAGAGATTAAGTTATAAAAAACAGCTCCAACAAGGTGGCAAGACAAATCTAAATAAATTGTTTCCACCTTTAGCTTTTCAAAAGCAAGGACAATTAATTGTTGACACATGTCATTAAGACAGATTGGACTAGATTAAGAAGGAAAATAATGTAATATAAAGTTTCAACATAAAAAGAATTAAGAGTTCAAATTATATGCAAAATTTCAAAATACTAGACTCAAATGAATGATGACACTTTATGCAGATTTGACATGTGAATGCCATATCTACTACTACATGAAAGTTTTGGAAGGTAGAACAAACTACAATATTTATTATAGACAAAATTTGGCCCATCATATATATTTACTCTTGGTAATAATTAATCATGAATTCCGAATGACATCAATGAAACTTTCAATTCATATATAACATGAATGGAAGACAATAGCCTTTCATGGAAGAATCTACATGTAAGATTGTTATGTAAGATATTATTTTAAATGCCACCAAAAACACCAAACTTTGGTAATCAAACGCCACACCAATGAAACCAATAACAAAATTGCAAAAAAGTCATCCAAGTGAAGTGTCTCACAAGTTTGATCTTGAAATTTCAAAGAAACCATGCCCCTTTGAGGCAAATTTTAAAACTATGTGGCCTTGACATAGGTTGAAAGGAGCTTGTAAACTTTAAGTCATTTCAACAACCAAAATGTTTTCCTTAAAATGATTGATGGCCATCAAGAGGTAAATGTCTCCTTCTAATACATTGAAAAACAATTATCAATCATGTGAATAATTGCTTGTTATAATGACACCAAATTTAACACTAAAAATGACCATTGCTTGCATAATATTGCTTACATGTTTATTCATATAGAACATAAGTAGTGATCAAAGGTCATTTTGTCATTTGATCACCCAATACCATACATGTAGTTATTGAAAATCTTGACATTTATGGATCATGAATTTTTAATAAATCAATAAACATGTAAGGTACACACTCACACATCCAATTGATTTCAAGGTGTTAATTTTGTTTAACATTTGTTTGCATTCAAAATGTTGTCACATTTGTTTAAAGAACTTCTTCAACTCCACACATGATGGCATTAAACAAAAAATAAATAAGAATTGAAACAATACAAATACATTGAATTGTTGAATTGAAAAGAAATTGGTGGAAAAGGTTTTTAATTTTTCTTGTGAATATAATGTTGGAAAAAATATTTTTTTAAAAGAGAAATTCAAAAAAACACCTTTCCATGCCTCTTTACTTGGGATGTCAAGTTGGAACTTGGTAGGATGGAACATTATGAGGCGCTACACTTGTCATACCTAAGTGTTAGTGAATCATCATTTATCATTGGAATCTAAATTGATATTTTTAATAAAAAGACCTATTAATTTATATATTTTATTTAGTTTATAAATTATGTTATACTATAAATTTATTTATTACTAAAAATAATAATTTAAATGATTATTAAACCAAAAAAATCCCCCCAATATATTAATTATTTAATAATTTCAATAATTTATTTTTAAATAGTAAATTATAATGGAATTTCATATTAATTTACTTATAATTTTGATATTCAACATGACATTTATTAGGTTTCATGTTAATATATGTCCATTTGATTATCATTTTTCATTTGATTCCATCATGTTTTAATGATGGAAAATATGGGTCACCTATTAATGTCCCACACATTAAATTGGTGAATATCCAAAAAAATCTTGTCCTAAAAAATGATAAACAATGTGAAACATTTTATTATTATATTTTTATATAAGAAATTGTATACATATGTCCCTTTCATTTTGTGATGATGTGCATTGCATGCAACAATCTTTTACCCTTTGCAACAATATAATTTTTGGCAACACAATCTATAATTAACCATGGTTATAAAAAATTTTAGTAGAACCAACATTTCCCATGATGATGAATAAAACAAAATTTTAATCATGAAAAAATTGTCACCATTTAAAGATTTTTTTTTTCCCTAGTGACCATATTCCAAAACTCCAATGCAACAAGTCCATTTCCTTCAATTGACTATAGGGAATCTAGTAGCATAAATGACCTTGTGATTGATTGAAAAAAACATTGAATAGAAGACTATCAAATTGGTATAGTTGCAATTAGGAGCATGGTTGAACAAATGAAACAATATTAAACAAGATTGAATGGAAGGTTACAAAATAGAAAACCTAAGTGAAATGTGATTTCAAAATAATTGAATGAAACAAGACATCATAAGATTAGATATAAGTTTACAAATTGATGAATTAACTAACATTTTTATCAATTAGTAAATGAAAAAATACATGAGAAGGTTGGATGAAACATTAGAAAACTAGTAACTCAAATGATAATGTGATTGATTGAATGAAACAAAATATGACAAAATAAAAATGTGATTGTTTGAATAAAAGAACATATGATATGATTTGCACAAGGATTACATTTAAAACGGAACAATATATATTAAGAATGTGGATGGTCACATAAATAAAAATTTTGTTTTGTTTTGGGTGTTTACACCAAATGCCCATATATTAATTTAAATTTTCCTCACATTATTGGTTTTGCCAACCTTGGTCTCGATGCATAATGTCAAATATCCAAGCAACATTTCATATGATACATCAAAATAAAATACTTCCAAAATTTGGGCAAGCATCATGTCATCTAATTAACATGGAAACATTTTAAAATGTGTTCAAAATGTCTTTTAAAAAAATGATTCTTGCTCAAGAAAATTATTTTTTAATTAAAAAATGAATTTCACATAAACATCCTCATTCAAATTCATCTCAATCAACATCAACAAACCTATACATTATCAAATGGTCACACCAAATTGACATCAAAATTTGATGTTGAACATCAACCTAAAAAATTTTAATGCATAATTTTTTATTAAAAAATCAACTATTTTCCAAGATTTTTTTTGAAAACTAGCGAATCTAATCAATAAATAAATTTTATTAGTTATAGGAAGATTTTTTTTTCAATCCAATTTTGGTATTAAAACATTCATTTCCAACTTGAAAGAATTTTGAGCAAAAAACATGAACATCTATGAACTTCTTTTTTATGTGTGATGAATTTTTGTTATTTTGTGGAATTTCTTTTGAGAAATATTTCAATGTAACATATCATGTTTATTATAGGGTTTATTTTTAATTAAAATTAAAACTACTACCAACTAAACATTGGTCAGCACACCAATGTCTATCTTATTGAGTGTTTCATTGATTTTGATTTCACTAAATTGGTGAATTTCTATTCAAGTATTATATTTTACACTACAAACAAACAATTTTCAATTTTTTTTCTAAAAGCCAATTTGCAAAATATAACAAAAATTAGTGTAGCCCTATTGTCAAGGCAGTCTACCCTGAAACCAAGTTTGATGAACTTGGATCCAACACATAGTGGCCTCACAACAAGGCCTTCCATAACTTAAAGCCCAATGCATTCCCACTTTTTAAAACTAACATCTTTCCAATTGCAAAGTTATTTCAAATGATGTTTTTTACAATCAAAAAAATTAAGTAAAGGATTTCGAGTACCCAATTAATAATTTAGCCTTTAAATAATCGATCCACCAAATGGCTTTCAAACTTCCAATTCAACAGTTGGATCTAAACCTCAAAAAACCATTAGTTTTCATGAAAGAACCAATAAAAAAATTGGCATTTATGAAGGAGGTTATTTGATTTTTCAATTTTTTAGAAAGATGGTTATATATGAAAACAATTTCAATGAATGGAAAAAAAAATTTGTTATGTCATTATTTTTAAAAATATTTCTTGTTAATAGAATTCAAGTTTTGGTTCATAGCCATTAAAATGGCAACCAAAGTATATGGTAAATTGGGTGGTGACCAAACATTTAAACACTCAAGGTAGGTTGGATCCAAAGGGAGGGCTTCATTGTTTCTAATTCTAAACAAAACTTGAACCCCGCTTCTTGGCACATGTGACAAACTAAAAATCGTCAAAAAAAATTAAAAATGAGAAAGTTATGGCCCCTCAAACTAAACTAAAGGGGGTCAAGACCTAAAAAAACAAACCACCAAACACTACCAAAGTTGGTTCCCAAACACCCAAAAAATTCCTTGTATGTTGTTTTATTTTTATTAGAGTTAAAAGTTATTTGTAGAACTTCAAGTTGTGTTCCTATATCACTTTAAATCATTTAAAATGAATAAAAAATAAGAAAGTTATGAGGTTTGAAAGTAAAAGGGGTCCAAAAAAAAAAAAAAGTGTTTTGTAAATTGATTTTTTTTTTTTTTTCAAGTCTTATTTTTTCACTCCTTTTCCTTTGCACTTCAAGATGATTTCTAGAACTTGAAGTAGTGCTCCCATAACATTCTAAATCATTCAAAATGAAACACATATGATGAAGATATAAATAAATGTTTGGTCATAGGCAGGAGATCGGTGATGGGTCAATTTACCCTATATCCTATTACTATTTGTGCTTCATATTAATTAGTTGTGAGGACACCCAAAGTTTAATTTTTTTTCTTTTGTGACGGGGATCTTTGATTCACCCATCATAAAAAAACATTTACACAACAACACATTTTGGATTTTGCGAATAACCTTTACAACTACATACTAATCAGAAAGGACATATGCAACTAGTGATTAGTGAGTTGCTAAACCCATGTCGTTTCACCTATTAAGTCACAATGGATGTTAATTTGCAAAACCCAATTGTTTTAATGACTATGATTTTAAAAAATTCTTATAATAACAAAATTTCATGTCATCATTAAGCTTGGTATGATGTGTAAAGTGCATGTCATCTCAACTTAGTCGTTTTATTTGAGTAATTGTTACAAAAGACACCTTGATGCATGGATGAGATGTGTCAAAAATCTATAAACATGTTATGAATCATTACACATGACCAAAAGTCAACTTAGTTTAACCCATGTAGCTAGCATAACCAAAAGTCAACATAACCTACATTAGTTAGGCAACTTAATCTAACTTATTTAGCCAAAAGTCAACCTAATTTAATTTAACTAAGTTAGTGACTTATGTTAAGCAACCTAGGCTACCTAATTTAAGCTAGGTGACTTATGTTAAAAACAAATGTTGAACTCTTAACCCAAGAAACTTAAACTAAGCTACTTAACCTAAACCAAGTGGCCTAGGCATTATAAGTTGCAAAAATGAGGACTTGATCCCCTCACCTACAATTTGGGGTTTAAGTCCTCATCCATTGCACTACCACATTTTTTTATATTAATTATATTTAACACAAAGTTATAAAGCTCAAAATTTTTAACCTTGAATTAACTTTGGCCACCCTAGGTTGCATTAAATCAACCTAGCCTAAGCCTAAACCTAAACCTCCTTAGGTTGATTTAAGATGAACTAATTTGTCAACCTACACTACTTATTAACCTAGCCTAGGTTAACTTAGGCATTCTTAAGCTAAAAAAAAACCTAGGATAATTATGTCGCATCCAATTGCACAAACTTAAGGTGGTTACAAACTTGATAAAATATCATGTAATGAAGCTACTTAAGTTGATTTAACAAAAAACCTAAAGTCAAGAACTTAGGCAATCCTACCTAGGTTAACCTATTAGTAAGGTAACCTATTATAAGTATATTTAAACATACTAAATGTAGTAAATTTTTTATGTTTAGTTAAGTAACTTACAAAGTAGCTTATATTATGAAGTAGCCTACATACATAGGTTAATTTAATAAGTATGTTAACTTAAGCTAATGTGTCAAATAGATAAAAAGTCAAGGAATTATGTGTCACCTTTTTCAAAATGACTATTAATATTGTAGTCATAATTACAAGTTAACAATATATTATTTGATATGCATACACATGCATATGAATTCACAACTTCAAAAACCTCGTGGCACACAAAAACTTATGGTGTTATAAAAAATCATGGATCGCCATGAAAATTTGTGACAATTTGTTGCCAAATGGCATGCCATGTCATCATCACATGGAAAACCGAGTTGTTATTAATCACAAAGGACAACAATGTTTTCAATTAGTTCACAAATGAGATTAATTCATCAAATCAATGACATGAATCATGATGTGAAGTTAATGACACAAATCATGAGGTGTTGTGACTATTAGTCAACCTCGTTGCCATGTCAATATCACACGACCATAAGTTGTTATTATTCACCAAAAGTTGCAAGAGTCAATGGAATTTTGTTATAACATAATTTTGGATGATTTAAAATACATGTTTGTAATTTTAATATTCAACATGTAAAAACCATCAAGTCATGATATTGACTACAATTGCAAAACCATAATGCCACGTGACACCACAATGCACAATGTCCTTTACAAGTTCTACATAGTCATTAACATGAACTTGTGGTTACAATTGTAATAAAAAAAAATAGTCGTTTTATTAATCGGTTGGAAAACCCAAGATGTGTTGTTGTGTTAATCAAGTTTTGGAAAAATGGCATCGAATTTTTGGTAGTGTATTTGTGATTCACATTAAACAAAAAAAAACCAAAAAATCCAACACCCACCCACCCGAAAGAACAAAAAGTGGGTATCTTAGATGCATGTGTAGCTCTTCATTGGTTAAACAAATTTTATATTCCTAATTACGTTTATCACCTATTTTTGCCTAGTATAATACCCTTTCAAAAAGTTGGGTTACCTATATAGGTGAAAGGAGGACATCATTTGCCAAAACATATGGGACAAAAAGTAAGGTGTTATGGAGAACATGTTGGGAACACATCGGGAACTTGGGGAACATATTGGGATCATGATGGGAACCCATTGGGAACTTAAAAGGAACATATGGGAACACATTGCAAACCAAGGAAAAATGAAAAATAGCCTTGCCCTCTACCCCCCAAAAACTTAAAAGGAAAAAAAACAAGGCACCTTGAGTGCATGCTTGGGCCTTCCCATTGGCTGTATGAAATTTCTCTTCCTAAAGAGTTTGTCAGCATCTTTGGCCTAGGCTAATATCCCTTACAAAGAACACCTTACCTATTCTAGCGAGGAAAAATAAAAATTGGGAATCGATTTCCTTAGGGGGGCTTGTGATGATGTAAATCGTCACTTTCAATTTGCCCACCAACTAGAGATCATTTCTAATTATTGACAATGGAGATCAATTTCAAGTGGAAGGATAAATAAGTGGTTGTGGGGATCAATTTTGAGTGAAAGAAACCCTAAAAAAACAATTGTGGGGATCGATTTCAATAACCTTTCAATGTTGTCAATCATTTTTAGTTATCCACAAATGATGAAACTCAAGTAAATTTCATAAAGCAAAACACCTAATGAAGGGGGAAAGGAAGTTAATTATCCATAAATGGTGTAGATAACATTTAATTGCAAAAAATGGAAAGTAATCTTGGACATGGAAAAAAGAATGGGCATTAATCCAGGTAGGAAAACCAACAACAACAACGAACACAAGTTTGGTTGGAGTTTTCCTTTGATGTTTACGATTACTTTTGGTTGTTTGTTCACTTGTAGTAATAATTGTGTTGCAATTGCACAAATCTTTTATATGCATTCTTGATAATAACAAAGGTCTAAATCATTTGTAGCAATTGTTGTGCATTTTGAATACCATTGTGTGTGTGTGTTATTTTGTGAAATAATCAAGTTACGTTATGATGAGTTTTGTGAGTTAGCCCATTAATTTTTTTGAAGTTTAATAGCAACAAACCAATTTTCTACAAGTCTTTACAAAATTTTATTAAAACATCATTTTGGGGTCAAAGTATGGTTGGAGTACCAAAAAGTACTGTCTCCTTTTCTATCCAATAGACCCCTCCATTTAAAACATGTTATAATTTAAGAGCACATTCATGTTGAAAGTTTGATTTTCTTCATGGATAGATACATTACTAAGGTACTACTTTATGCATAACATGTCAAATTTGAACAAGTTTCAGGATTCTTACTAAGTCTTGAAAAAATCCAAAACTTTGTCTCTTGAAAAAAAAAAAGTTCAAGGATTCATAAAAAATGTCTAAACAATTCATTTTTGGCCCAAGATTCTTATTACAAACACCTTAAGTACTAACGTACAAAAGATATATGAGTGTGACAAAAACCAAATGCCCTATTACAATGTAAAAAGTTTCAAAAAATGAAATTTCTTGGAATTTTAGGCCATTGATAAAACATGGCCCACATTGAATAAATTTTATTATTTTTATTTTCATAAGTGAAAAAATAGATATTTTAGATGTTTATATAAAATTTGGAACAAAATTATTTAATTTGACATGAGAAAAAAAGGAAAATCTAAGACGAGTCATAGAAAAATTGAAAAAAAAAGTGAAATTGAATTCTTAAGAATGAATCCTTAATGTTCCAAAAAGGATTACTATTTTGTGAGCATGTGAATAGGTGTAGGAATGAATATTCAAAATATACTCCATCCATATTAGATAAAATATTTGTTGATAGATTTTGTGATATGTCAAAATATATTTTAACAAAAGAATATTCCAACATGTTAGCACAAATTGACACATCATCACTAACACATGAATCAACCATGGAGACTCGACAACAATGATTATGTTGAATCAAATGGACGTAAAAAACCCTAGCAAGGTTTGTGCCCCATGTGTTGAAGTATGAAAAGGTTTTTAACATATCTCTTAAAACATCGTGCCCCCAAAAGCTCCAAAGGACACATATATAATAGTTATTAAATTTGAAGGATGTAATGGAATAGACATGTAAATAATGCAACTCTAGAAGACACACACATTAACCATTCAGTTCATAGAACTCCAATCAATGGCGCATATATAATAGCAATTTAGTCCCAAAAACTCCAATGGATGCACGTAGAGTAGCCATTCAATCCCCATAACTCTAATTGATGGGGCATATATTGTAATTATTTAGTTATGGGAGTTATAACTGATGCATGTAGCATAGCCATTTAATTAGTCCTTGGAACTCTAATTGATGGGGCATATATAATAGCCATTTAGTATTTGGAACTAAAAAACAAGCATATATATAAAGCAAGAATTCAGTGATTTCATTCTTATTACCTTTCTAATAAACTTTTAAATTATATATTATTGTTCACCATTGTCAATTTGCATTTTGTGTGTTTTTCATCAATATCCATTTACATTTGGTATACCTCTACTATAAAATTGCATTCATATAATGTTGACAAAATATTTTTATCTTCCAACACATTACTATTAATTTGTGTATTTAATTCCATTACTTAGTATTTCCAATTCAATTGTTTTCTCCCAAATAATGATAACCGTATCATTGATTACTAGCGAGCTACCATTCTTAGTTGAATGCATGATTAATAACACATTGTTGTATTCAATTTTGAACACAATCTCTAAACAAATAGAATGACTGTGGTGAGTTCTTCAAGATGACATTCAATTGACCCTTTACACAAACTGTTAAAAATTAGGAAATTGGGCACACTACAAAAAGACAAAGTGGATAACACAAATGAATGGGTCGCTTTGCATTAGGCAAATAAATAAACAAAACAATAACCTCCATTTATTGCAAAAGAAAAGCCAAGGAAAAACCCCTAATTAATAAAACAATATATAAACATTACAACAAAACCATGTCTCCCCCCCCCTTGGTGACTACAAGGACTAACTTGGAGTTTATAATATTTCAAAATGACTAAAAGGGGTATTTTTTGGTCTGTTTTGCCCCCTCGCCAAAAGTAGCGTTGTCTATTATGACTAAATAGACCAACAATTATAATCACATAAGATAATGTTAATGACACGTGTATTTGAGCATGTTGATGTGGCATTAGTTCCTTATAATTAATTTGTGACTAGTTTTAATCATGGTATAAATGACATGGTATGTTCATACTAGCATGATGTTAATCTCTACTATAGTGCGATTAATTTCAATCATGATATAAATGATGTGGCATAATAAGTAGGTAGGTAATAACTTAACTAAATTTGGCAATGAGGATAAACTTGATTTAACTTAGCTAAATTTGGTTAAATAATGTTAAATTAAAGTATGAAGGTTAAATCAACTTAAATTTGGTTACTTAGGATTTTTTTTGATAAAATTATAATATCCTTATTTAGATTAATTTTTTTTTTTCCAAATTTAGTTTAATTTAATTTAACTTAATTTAGCCTGCCCAACTTAATTTTAAAAACATAATCTAGTTTCATTTATTTTATTTTACTCTATGGTATTTTAATTTAGCCAAATTGAACCAAAGTAACCTAGATTAGCCAAGTTTAATCTAATAGAGTCAATTTCATCCAAAATAACTTAGTTTAGCCAAGTTTAATCTAGTTTAGCCAAATCTAACCAAGTTTAGGCAAAAAAATCTAGTATAGCCAAATTTAGTCTAGTTTAACCAAGTTTAACCTAATATATGTCAAATTTAACCAAGTTAGCCAAAATAGTTTAGTTTAGCCAATTTTAGTGTGCTTTAGCCAAGAGTAGCATAATTTATGTTAATTTAGTCAAATTTAACCAAGTTTAGCTTAAATAACCAAGTTTAATCAACTTTACTACATTTTAACCAAGCTTACCCAAAATAGCCAAATTTAGTCAAATTTAACCAAGTTTAGCTTGAATAGCCAACTTTAACCAAATTTAACCTCATTGTGTTAATTTAATCAAATTTAACCAAATTTAGCCAAACTTAATGTAATTTAGCCTCATTATGTTAATTTAGTCAAATTTAACCAAATTAAACTTAAATAACATAATTTAGCCAAGTTTAGCCAAAATAGTTAAGTTTAACCAAATTTAATGTAGTTTAGCCAAGTTTAGCCTCATTATGTTAATTTAGTCAAGTTTAACCAAGTTCAGCCAAAATAACCCAGTTTAACAAAGTTTAGCCAAAATAGTCAAGTTTAACCAAATTTACTGTAGTTTAGACAAATGTAGCCTCATTATGTTCATTTAATCAAGTTTAACCAAGTTTATTTTAAATAGTCAAGGATAGCCAAGTTTTGTCAAAATAACTTAATTTAGCTTAAGTAGCCTATTTAAATCTAATTTAGTCTAATTTAGCCAAGTTTTGTAAAGTTTAAACTAATTTAACCAAGTTTAATCAAGTTTCACCAACCAATTTAATTCAAAATGATTCATGTTTATATATTTTGCTATGACATAATTCATTATCACATGAAGTGATGGTTACATGGTTAATACCTTGGCTTGCCACGGCGAAGGTGAAAGGTTCAATTCCCTCTTGTGACATTTATAACTTAAGGCCTACAAGTGGCCTACATATGCCTAGTGGAGGCTTATAATTGGGTCACATGCCTAGAAGTGTTTTAGATGCCTAGGGGCCCTAGGCTCACATTTTACATCCCTAGGAATTATATTTATTAACTATATATATATATATATATGAAATGTCACCATCAATTAGCATGTCACATTAATTAGTTACTACTGGTTCTTTAGTCAAAATAGACATGTGCCATGTGGAGGTTAGTCGCTTTTACTCAAATTCACATAATTAAATTACCCCCAAGTGCTTGTTTGAAACGACTAAGTCTCTTCGCTAGTATAGTCATCTTGTATGGGATCCAATTTCTACTACTTTTCAATCATAAAAGACAACATAAATGGCATGGTTTTGTTGTAGTGCAAAGATTATCATTGGGTGATGTTTAGACATGTAATGGAATTCTCGAAACAATGTGCAAACTTTAAAAAGCCATTTCCAGAACACTACTTTACTAGCTTTCTAAAAGATTTATGAAATGAAGACTTGGTGGCCTGTGTGGATTATTAGCAATAGAAATTGGAAAAAGCAAACAAAGACTGTATGCAACTCTAGGCAAATGGGCTTGGGTTCCACAACATGAAAGAAACAAAGTCCTCCAATTGCTTGTGAATCAATGGATGATTGGACTATCACCAAAATCATGAGGAGTGTGGGATGGTCAAAAAAGACGACGTCCAAACACATGACAATAAAATAGTGTTTATTCAATCGCACCATGTAGTACATACAATATCTACAATGTCTAGATGTAGAAATCAAATGTACTCAATGGAAAATGGATGGAAATAAAATGGATTCAATTGTAATTATGGATTAAAAAAATATTTTGTTAGTAATAGTTTATAACAAAACTAGAAGGACATATATGAGAATAAAAACATGAGGAATAAGACCATGAATGTATATTGCAATTGAGAAGCAGAATTTAAGCAATAATGAATGAAAGGTTTTACACATGCATATGAAATTAATACTTCTCACATTAGGAATTGAATAAATATGTTAAGTGTTTAAGATCTAACAAGAATAATGTGTTATAATGGCGTCCAACTCAAGATAAATTGTTGTTGTGTCACACATTTTGAAACATCACATGCATTAATTAGATCAATAAGGAAATATTTACTATGACTATTGAGATAAATAATCATTAATCAAATAATGGAACTTCAATAATTGACCACCATAAATGTTTCCATCCCAGACACTAAGAAGGACATTAGAAAATGATTACTATAAAATGGACACAAACCTCCTCACTAATTGTTTATAATGAAAAAGGGGCATGGTGGACATAGAATTTTTTTTTGCAAGTTTAGGTTTGGAACTATGAAAATGCATGTTAGAACTTCCGGAGACTTAGATTTATATTTAGTAGCAAATAATAAACATATGAAAGTGATAGATGCATATTACAGTATTAGAGTGGGACATTGGGCATAAAATAAAATGTGCAAGAATACAAAGTCTACATCAGAGTGATATGAATGTTCGACTCAAAATTCATGAATGTCGCAACCCCACTTTGGCCAAGTGTGGGGGTGAAGCCCAACACTTGGAAAAGTTGGGGATTTGGAGTCCTCCGGGACTTCTGAATGTTCAGAGCTCGATATCAAGGCCCAAAACACCTCGCATTGAGGTGTTCTTGGTGTCATTGAAAAGGTCTTGAAACTTAGATATCGAAAATGGCCTCGCATTGGCCATTCGGACATCTGCAGCCCAAGTTATGGGCAAAAGAAGGGCCGGGAGTCAAATTGGCAGTTTGACTCCC
>Ga0116227_10011602_pt1 | contig 14740 bp, 12 predicted proteins | sample S1TSphgellanicum_FD_89693 | JGI IMG/M metagenome (GOLD analysis project Ga0116227, IMG submission 89693) | Host-associated microbial communities from peat moss isolated from Minnesota, USA - S1T2_Fb - Sphagnum magellanicum MG | ecosystem: Host-associated > Plants > Peat moss > Unclassified... | reverse complement strand
TCTGCATCCCCTTCTAGAGCCCCCCCCTCCGAAACCAACCACCCCCCCCCCCCCCCCCACCACCCCCACCCCCCCCCCCCCCCCCCCCCCTCCTCGGTCGTACTCTTCTCCACACCATCGCACCGCCAAGGCCAGAGTTTTCGTGTGTTTTCCTCTCCACACCATCGCGCCAAGGCTAGATCTTTCGTGTGTTTTCTGTTTTGTGGTTCGATTGCTTGCCACCTGTTTTATCCTGCGGTCAGAATTGTAGCCCAACGTGAGGCTTGCGGGCTTTCGGGTCCCCGTTCGTGTCGTCGTCTTCACTGGATAAGGACGGCGCAGAATCGAAATGGGATGAGCGGAAAACAATGGACAGAAATCTCTGTATTGTTGCATAAGCGGCGGAGCATTAGGAGTTGCTGAAAGTTTGAAGCTTTACATTCTGTTTGCAGGTTTCAAGCCTGATTCCGACTTTGTTTACAAGGAAACAACGTCAGAAGAAAACGAGAGGAGAGAGAGTAGCACACTCACCGTTCACGATTCCTTGGTTTTGCATTTCTCAGCTCACACATTCTATGGTTTGTGAGGTTTGGGGATGGCAACGCAGGTGACCCAACAGATGCAGTGTTCCACACTGATGTTGCAGTTGGCTTCCTCTAGTTCTTCTTCTCAAAGCTCTTCATGTCTGAAGCCACTAAAAGCTTTCCAGCTCCCGTTCAGACGACTGGGAGATATTAGTCGTGTTTCAAGGCCATTCTCGAGAACCAAATTCTCCTCCAGAAATGCTATCACAGCCGCCTCAATACAGGTATGTATGTCAACTCTATTCACAAATGGGTTTTTGCTGAATGGGAGAGAGAGAAAGGGAGCGCGGGGTTGCACGCTCTTGGTGGAAGAATTCCTTTTGCGGGTGAAGGGAAAGGAAGAGTAGCAGAGCAGTGGCTACAGACGAGGCTAATGTTGGATGTGTGTGAGCCAGGAGGAGTCGAGGAAATTGTTACCAATTGCAGAGATGGGGAAGAAATTAAGCTTCGGGCTTGTGGCATGCTCATCTCTGTTTCTGCAGGTGGGTGATCCCCCTCTACATCTCTGATTCCCTGGGAAATGGTTGCAGTGAAGGGTTCTGAATTGTCACCCCTTCTTGATTTTCTTCGAAATTTGGGATGCTTGCCGGTCTTTATCGCAGATCTGGTGACTTACTTGTTGGAGGAAGGGTAGGCAGGGGGAGCGGTATCTGCATCAGAAGAAATGACAAGGTTCAGCCCAGCAGAGTGGGTTGATATTTACATCACCTCCGGAGTGTCATTCGTTCTCTATTTCTTCATCATTCCGGTTAGTGTTGTTGCTCATGAATGTTTTCCATTATGTTGATCAGGGTCTTTGCACTCCTTTGTGTTTAGAGTTTTGTTGCACCATTGCAGCAGGAAGAACTTTGCAAAGCAGCTACTCAACAACCAGCTGATCTGCAGACTGCACAAGCATGCTAGGGCCTTGTCTCCTTCAAAAATCTGTTTTCACTGGTGATGCATTTGACAAGGTCTTTCGTTTATCATAATCTGTGAAGATGTTGTGCATAAAGTGAGGTTAATCAAACAGACAGTATGAAATGGAATGCTGCTTGGATTGTGCAGCTAGTTATCTATAATTATCTGAGGTTGCGGTGGTACAAGCGAAATATGCCAGAGACATATTTCCAGTTTTTGCTGGTCTTCATCTTCTTTCCCGGGTAAGTGTTTCTTGACATCTTGAGGTACATAACCAAAAATTGTGCAATAGAAATTTTGGGAGGGGTATTCTACCAAAAGATCTCATATGCAAAGAGTCATACGTTCTTCCAGATTGAAAACCAAGATAATTTTGGAAAAGATTTCAAATAAGAAAACAACATCTTCCATAGAAAGACAGAGGTAGAAAAGTGATTGGGGATTGTGAAGTGGAGTTTTGACGTAAACTTGTATGCCCAGGATGCTGCTGTTGGCACCCTTCATCAACTTCAGGCGTCTACCCAAGGATGGAGCAGATGCTCCTTAGACTGCAGGTCATCTCAGTTGCAGTGATTCTCTGCTGCATGGGTTGCCAGTGAACACATTCACTGGTTTTAGATATGAAGAAGACTCAGACTATTGCACATGTACTAAAAATACCTGTCCCGCACACAATCTGATAACTGCTTTCATTTTTCACACAGTCTGCTTGGGCATTTGTGTGTTTCCAATGAAGACATGTGTGAGTTTCGTGAGAGGTGAGACCTATGCATTTTCAATGAAGTGCAGGAGCACTGTGTTCGCAAAGAGAGTCCTAGCATGGTCAAGTTTTCAATGAAGAGAGAGAGGTCAACATGTGCAAGCTTCGCATGTTTCCAATGGAAATAGAAAGGGCAACTTGTGCAACAAGCTCATGAGTTTCTTATGAGAAGAGGTTCAAGTTAGACCTAGGACAGTAGGGTTTCCATGGACACATTTTGTAGCTACATTGAGCAGCAGCAAGTGCAAGGAGCTTGGTGAGAGAATCAAGCACTAGAAACAATGGTTGTTGGGGAAGGCATGGGTTTCTTCTGAGGGGCCAACATAAGGTGCTTGCAAATGAGCCTCTAGAGAGGTTTTGTTGGGTTTTCAAGTTTATCTTCTTGTGATAGGTAAGTGCGTGAGCTGAACTTGTTGCAACATTCCCATGAATGTTTTTATTTTGGCCTTCTCTCAAAAAATATCATTTCTCCCAAATCCTCTTAAATGCAAACAGACCCTCTCAGATCCCTCCCTCTTTTTTAATCCTCTAAGATAAACCCTCTTTCAAAGTTGTAATTTTTCCTCTCAAACACTCTCAAAACCAGTCAATCTCTCTCTCTCTCAATTAGACCCAGACTTGTCTCTCTCCAAAAACAATTCTCTCTCAAACCTTTCAGATGCACTCAAATTCTTGCAGATCCCTCCCTCTCTATCAATCCTTTCAGGCAGTTCTTAAATTGACTCTCTCTCAAAAGATGAGATTGGTTATAACCTTATGAAAGTGGCAAGCAAAATGTCAGACTATCACCTTCACTATGAATAGCAGAGACAAGCTGCAGTGACTTCCCACTGCCTTCATTAGCTCTGAATGGTTGATGTACACAAGTACATAATAATCAACCCAAATGTTCAGACAAATCATTATACAAACATCAGTGGCCTCAGTTATTGTTGCATTTCCAAAAGCAACAACAAGACCAAGTTCTGACATCATGATGTTGGCTCACACTCAACAAACATAGGTAATCTGAAAAAGTCAATAGTAACCTCAATGAAGCTGCAACAAGTTTTTGAGAGTTAGCTTGTCCTTGTAGAAGCAACAATCTAAGCAAGACAGCATAGCAAGGCCTGCATACAGGCTAGTGGTTCGGGCCCTCCTGCACTCTGAACAGACCTGACAATGGGCAGACTGTCTGATGTACAATACATCACTAAGGACTTAGGTCAGGCCTAATGATCCAGAACAACAAGAGCCAAAGAACAATCATGACACTCCACATGCAAACAAACCAAGAGAACAGAACCAAACAGCAGCTCCCTCACATACATGACCTGGTGTTTGAATTTATTGTCAAGAAGTAGAGGAAATCAGGCCTGCTGAAGATGCCCATGACTCTGTCAAGAAATTCTCAACATGTGAATAGAATTATGGAGGGCGTTGGTTCAGAACCATGAACTGCAGCAACCCTAATTATGGATTTTGAACATGAAGAATCTCTAAGGCATTGAGCTCTGTTGTAAGAAAATCAGGCACAACATAAGCAAACTTCAACATCTTCAATTCAGCGCATGGAGTTGTGAAAGATGAGTCAAAAAATGCAAAAAAACCTGGAGAAGAATGTTGGAAATTGAACCTTACTGATCAGGACATCAGATCCTCAACCCTAAGTCCATACAACCTGTTCCTCCGCAAGGGAGAAATAGAGCACATAAGTTTGAATCCAAATTCTACGGCCCCGAAGGAACACCATTACAGACGAAGAACCTGCAACTAAAGGCTGCATTCCTACTGTTCGATTTACCAGAAAGCTAGGATCCGGACCCTGCAAACCCTCAACGCCACCAAAACTTCGTCAAGAGAACCTCTCACTTCTTCTTATCGGCGCCTCCAGTGGCACGCATCTTGCGTAGGACGGTCGTCATCTCCTCTCTCTTTCGCTTAGCTCGCAAGTGGGTGCCCAATTTCTTCTTGGCTACCTTGAGTGCCCGCTTGTCCTTACCTACCTTAAGGAGCTCCGTGATCCTCTTCTCGTAAGGGGCGAATCCGACCACTTCCCTGATGAGCTTGCGCACCATCGACGTACGCTTGCCCAGCTTACCCTTGTTAGCCGACGGCCTCTTGGCCATCTCCCGTTTCGTCACGGCATGCCCCTTGTGCAGGCCCACAGCGATCCCGCTGCCCGTTGCAGCCGCCACCATCTTGCAGCAATAAAACTTTCGCCAAAATTCTTCTTGCCTTCCCTTCTTTGCCTACAACTGCAAGTGGCGATGCCGCAGCAAGAGATCCCAAACTGCAACAACGCAATCACGAGCAACAAAGAACATGCTCTTGCGACTGTCTTGAGTTTTGACACAGCACCGGCCAACGACGACAGTCGAACGTCGTCAGCGCGGCAGTCACGGCGACTGCCGGAGACAAATCCACAAAGGAACAGCCGTCAGATCGTATTAGATCGATTTTCAACCGTACGATCAGAAGCAAGACTACACCGTCAGATCGAGTATCACCTGTTTTCAACCGTCGGATTGGGATCGGGTGAAGGATACCTGTGCGAGGTAGTGCAGATTCGAGTTAGGGTTAAATCCCGGTATCTGTCTTCCCGCAAGCTCTTTCCGCGAAGAGTGTGCGAAGGGGACCGTCACGGCAGGCACGCAGGCAGGCGCTGCTGGAGCCATGGCAGGGACCTCAAAGACCGTGAAGGATGTGCCTTCCCACGACTTCGTACGTGCCTACGCCGCCCATCTGAAGCGCTCTGGGAAGGTCAGTATCACATGCCCTTCTCCTGGAAGATGAGGATCTAGAAAGTTAATTTGAGAAGTTTTATGGAGATGGCGAAGTTTCTTCGAGAAACTCAACGGTTGTTACGCGGGGACTGACATCTGGTGGAATGTCATTGTAAATGCGTATCGTGGAAGCTATGTCTGGCCGTCTTTAGGGGGTTTTCCCGCTGCGAGAACGAATGTCTGCTTCTGAGGTCATCTGCTCGGCAGTGTGTCAGTGTTTCAGTTCATTTTTCCTGTAGTGAGCACTATTTGAGATGGCATGGAGGCCACCTCATTCGTCTCTTTGGTATATGTCTGGCTGTGGTGCAGATTGAAGTTCCAGCGTGGTCGGATCTTGTCAAAACAGCGACGTTCAAGGAGCTGGCTCCCTATGATGGGGACTGGTACTACATCAGAGCTGGTATGCTGCCAGAATTAGCACTTTCATGCTTAATGTCAATGTTTTTGCTGATTGTTTCCAAAGTCCCATGCCTGAAAGCAGCAAGGCATTGAATATGTTTGGGTATTTTGTTCAGTTGACTGTTTAGATTCAAGAATCAGCCTGGTGATAATAATGGTTTGCACGTGGTTGTATTTGAAGCATCTATGGCAAGGAAGATCTACCTGAGACAGGGAATTGGAGTGGGTGCTTTTCGCAAGATCTATGGTGGACGCAAGAGTAATGGTGTGAGACCATCTCATTTTGCAAAGAGCAGTGGTTCCATTGCCAGAGACTGTCTCAAGCAGTTGGAGAGGCTGGACATTGTAGAGAAGGATCCCAAGGGGTAAGTGGTTTTCTATGACTGGTGATATAGCTCAGTGGTCCCATCCCATTTTTAGTTTCTTTGCACCATGTTTTACTTACAAGCTGCCTGTAGATGATTTCCTAGCTCCTACATGGTTGATATCATGAGGAAATCTTAGTACTTAGGAAGATATCTTTTGTTTTCAATTCATAATGTGAAACTGACTTGGTGAGCTGGTTCTTTGATAGTGGAAGGCGCATCACCTCCAATGGACAGCGGGATCTGGACCAGGTTGCAGGGCGTATTACTGTTGCTGCTGCTTAAGGTTCTTAGATATGTAATTAGGACACAGTGGCCTGTTTCTGAATACATTGCCTGAGTAGCTATTTTGGCTGTTGATGCAATACAATTGCAGTTGCACAACTGGACAAACTCTCTTTCATAGAATTATTGTTGGGGCGCTGCATGCACTAGATGTGCACCTGTTGTGTATGCTAGATGTTAATTGTTTTGAAACCCTAGAAGTAAGTTGGAAAACTCATGAGCTTTTCAAAGCTTTGGACTGGGGGTCACAGTCTATCAGCATTTATGCAGTCATTTTCTCAAGCTCAAGTACAGTGCTGATAGTCACCATTTCTCGGTTGCATCAGAACTGTCCTGTCCTCATGTAGGACATCAGGGTTTTTCTGGCAGATATTGAAATTCAATTCACTTTGGCAGTGCATGTCTTTGGATGCATTCTGTTACAGCTTGAATGAGGATGCTTTTAATTTTGTTAATTATCTATGTCTCTGAGTGCTAGCCAGCATTATGGCTGATCTTCCTGTTGCTTATGGAAGTGTGACAAGAACTCAGGAAGCAGATGTGTGTATAATGGTTTGTCCAAACAAAACTTCCAACTAAAGGCAGGACCCATTTGTGTAAGAGTATCACAAGATCCCCATTCCTGAAGAGTTTTGATGCCAGCGACACCACATTGAAACCAGAAATATCCCCCACTTCTCACTTAAGAGTTGTCAGAAGTGGGTGTTGTTATCAAAAAAAATGTGAAGGTAAACTGCTTCATTGTCTATTGTGAGGATTTAACTCATTTGATTGTATCAAGGTTTGCTGTGGCATACAGAAGATGGTGGTAATACCATGTTGATGATGCAGTTGAAGTTGTAGCTCGTGACTTTGAGTTTGTTCATGAACAGAGTCAGAAAATTTTGCAGTTTTCACCTGCTCTTTGGAAATATGGAGGAGAGCTCAAGCTAGAAGTTGATAGCCTTCAACAAAAAATAACACTGAAACTGTTGCACAAGCAGTTCTTAATCTTTCTTGGAGAGTAGTTCTTCAAAGGTCAATCCAGAAGCTCAAAGAAAGCTCCCTGCATTCTGCAAAAATCCTGTTAAATGAAGTTGCAGTTGAAGGTTTGGGTCATGATGGCAAGGCAGCTTACCAATGACCTCACCATGCTCACAAGCCCAAATTGTCCTATTCCACAAGGAATGCCACATTTTGCTCACCTATTGCTGTTCATGTATGAGAAGAGGTGAGTGGAGGACAGATAATCAATCAGCAGCAAGGTTTATGAAGTCATGCCTTCATGGACGAAATCGATATCCAGGAGGAGGCAATGCAATGTATTGTTAGTCTCCTCATAAAAATGGAGCCATGGAAAACAAGTCAGGTGACCACCAATGCTATGGTGAAGGTTCGAAAGGAGATCTTAGTGTTATGCTGACTTGAGATGATGTTATCTAAACATCGGTACTGTAGTGTGATGATCTATGTGCGCAGTTGTGGCTGTAGGTAAGATGATGTACACTGATCATCAACTTGGCAGCACTACTACGGATGGTTTAACATTCAGTCATGTCACTCTTCTCCTGTCCTTAATCTAAAGAGACAGCATTCCTCGAAATGGTATGGCAAGACTTGGGTTTGCAGAATATTGTGAACTGGAAAGCAAGCTGACAATGTATAAGAGGGCCTGGTGTATCATGCATTTTGTCCACTTACCCCACCCTTTTCTGCACTAGTTTGAACATGGTGTGGCTGGCAACGAAACTCTTGTCAGGAGTGGGGATCTCACAACAGCTCTTACACAAAGGGTTCTTGCCTTCTTCTGTTGTGAGTAAACCCTGCTTGCAGTTCTAACCAGGCCAGTTGAGATACATCCACTTTCCAAAGCACTAGTTTTATTGTAGACTGGTATTTTTCTTCTCTTGATGATTCCATGTTATGGTTATTTTGTTTTTAAGTTCATCTAAGATTTTTTTCGTTGGTTGTGGTGGTCAAGTGATTTTCTTAAGTTTCTAATGTCATTTTGGTGTTATCTTGTACTATTTTGTTTTGATAATGAATTTGTCAATATTAGACTATTTATTGTGCCTTTCCATTTGAGAAATTTTGTAAAATTTAACTATCTTCAAAACACAATGTACTTATTTCAACATCAAGAATCCGATTTTTGACTAAATCATAAACATTAATTTAAATTCTTGTCATTCAAACATGGTTTTCTTGTTTTTATAAACATACAAAGATATTCAGGATTTATTGAGATTAATTGTTTTTTGGTCATTGGCACACATGGTAATAATAATAAACATACAATTTAATACAAGTACTTGGCATGATAATCATCTAATATTATGTAATTGATGTAATTGTTTCACCAAAGTAAGAAAATTATCAACGACCAAGGACCTTTTCTTTATACTTCATTCATGCACTTCTAACTTGTCAAGATTCAAGTTAAGATTCCTTGATTTGGATGTATAGTATTGTTTTGAAACGTACATCTGAAATTATTCATTTCACAAACATTCCTCATCACCTCCATTACACAAAGAAAGAAAGGCATTTGACGTAATTGTTTTTGGGTGTCTTCATAAATTACACACAAACTCATTCCTTGAGCAAAACTCTTATGTAAAATATTCAAACGCATGTAAAAATACCTTCTCCATGAAACACTGCATTCACCTTGATTTAGAAGGTTCAAGATGAGTTTCCTCACCTTAGGCACAACTTCTCTCCCTCAACCTATTGCTATGGATACGCTCATGGAATCAAGATGGCAAGCCCATTCTTTGAAGGTTGTGCATTTGCTAGTCTCTAGTTCAAGGAGTTGGTAACAATTTCAAAATCCACATAACCATTCATTTTTAAATGAATTTTCCTTAATGTTTCTACATTGCAATTTATATTTTTTTTTCTTATTTAGGGGTGTGAAAAAAATGTCATCTTCATTCTTCTCTCCATCCCATGCCAACCTCTCATCAACAACCTTAACCTTATCTATTAACACTATTATGTACATGGCAAAATGTTCTAAATTTTAACGCTCCAAACTCCAAACAACCCATTCTATCATCTATCCAAGGTTGTCACAATGTTTGGGCATTTATTAAGACAGACACATTTATTTGGACACCAATGTTGTCCAATGTCATGTCAAAATAGGGTCGACTTATGTTAAAGCCTAGGTCAAGTTACTTGAAAACGTCACCAAAGTCTTTTGATGATCAATTTTTTTTCAAGCAATGATTGAATTCTTCATCAAATGACAATTTAAAAAAATCTAGGTAGCAACCAAAAAAATTCGGTCATTGGATCAATGGTGAAAATTGAGTCATCATTGACGAGATGAATGAATATTTTCGGGTGATGACCAATTTTTTTCCAAATAACAATCAAAAAAATTTAATCACCTATTTTGATGATCAAAATTTTTTGATGGCTTGGTTTGGTGACTAAAAAATTTGGCAACCAAAAAAATTTCACTTGTTGAAATCAATTCAACTAAAAAAAATTCATTGAAAAAAATGGTTAATGTATGATCTAATAAATGAAATTGACATGTCTAAACAAATGTCAATAAAATAATTGATGCAAAATGGACATGTTACATCATTTTTGACAACCCTCCATTTGCCAAACCTACATTACAAAAAGATGGACAAAATGAACTACATTTGAGAACTTGATTAAGTATTTTGCACTTTAGAAGCGACAAACAATATCACCTTTTCTTTTCTTTTTTCTCTAGTGAGCATAAGCATCTTCCCATTGCTTTATCAACCACAAGTCAAACCACCAAGCACAACTAGAAAGTGTTCTTGAGCAAAAGAAACTTTAATCATGATTAAAGAAGGCATGCACCTTTGCAAGAATGTGCCAAGCCGTGGTGTGCCTATGAGTTGGATATAAAGTGTTAAAAGCTAAGATTCACATAAGAAGGAGAATCCTTAACACATCTATTACATGTGGTTGTAAAATAATAATTTGTTATTTTGGCTATATAGCCAAAGCTATATTTAAATTAGTCAACATTTAAATTAGTGTGGTGTTTTGATTCAAAAATGATCTAACCTTAGTACACAATAAAAACACACCTAAACAACACCACCAAGGACAATGAAAAGTGGAGAACAACAAAAAATAAAATGAAAATGTCAATGAGGAACAACAAAGTAACAACAAACAATAACAAAGGTGTTAAAAAAACACATTAGAAACACTAAATGTGCTAAATTGGACATGAGAATTTTCTTTTCCAAGAAATAGGGGACACCAAGATGTTGAAGGTTGAAAATGTTAGATTGAATGTCAAAGGACACCAAAAAATACATAATGAATGTTGTAGGCACTAGAGTAAAAAATTATATATATATATATATTCAAACCAAGGGTTGTTGGGAAGAATGAGAGGAAAAGCATCGAAGGACATTTGAAAAACCTAAAAAATTGTTTTTGAAGCAACAAGGAACACCCCCAAAAAAACATCATGTGTGCTAAAAATATGAATGTTTTAGTAGATGAAAATTAAATCTCATATTCTAAAATAAATACAAGTGAAAATGATTTCATGGACAATTTATATGATCATGGATTGCCAATGTTTGGTAACTAATTATTTTTTAAATAATTTATTTAAGTAACTTTTAAATGATTCATATTTTGACCTTATGTCAATCGATGACTCTTAGTAATGCGAAGCCCAAGTTAGTTTTGCATATGTGAGTGAATTTTTTGAATTATTATGTTGCCAATCAATCCTATACATTGTACATGTAAATTAATGAATATAGTAATATGTTGATGCCAATTCCAAGGAGAATAGCTGCTATCTGATGGGTCCATGCCAAAGCTTTTTCTTGTGTACAAAGTTTTCCACTATTGCAGAATTTTTTGAATTTTTGGTCACAAATTCAATCAAAATTTGAAAATAAGAAAATAAATAATTTTCAATTTAAAAAATCAGCAGATTACTACTATACATAGTTAAAAGTAGGTAGGAAAAAATATAAAAGGATATTACCCCAAAAAAATAAAATCATATTTTTAGTATCCGATTTTGGCTATATTGGCCAATGGATGGTCACCACCTTGCCTACATCACAAAATTGAAAAAGAGAAGTTCATGCCTGCTTTATTTTTTTACTTTTTCCATCCTATTTTTGGCCATGGTGGTTATACCTCATTTCCCTTTTTTTTTACTACCTACTGACTAACAACCCACAAGCAGGTAGGTAGTGAAAACAGCCCTTACCTATGTATAAACCATCTAGTTACCAAGTAATTGCCTATTTTCCTACCTATCTACCTATATATGAGACCAAGGTGAAACCAAATATTAACTCCACAATTGAGGTTCATCCACAATTGAGTAATAACAAACATCCAATGGATGGTGTGCTGGTGGTGGGTGCTAGTTCTTCTTCACTATGCCCATCACTTGCAACTTGCAAGCAGATTGGAGATCTAAACCCCTTTTGGATCAACCAATAATACATCACTAGTGTTGCGGAGTCAAAAGGATTTCATGGAAGTTTTGATTCTTACCATATATATATAAATTGACTTAATGTGTGCATTTATCAGATCAAGCCAATATCCCAAATGCTTGGGACCCATGACATAATTGTATGGTAGGTGTTGTAATTTGTGAGTTGAATTTATAAGTGTTATGAGTTATGACCAACCCTTGTTAGATAGATGTCACTCACTAGAATCAACCAAATATTCAATCATCTAGTGGACCCAATGACCATAGATGAAGGTCAACTAGGGTTAGTTGGGTAACTTGATCACCCAACTTAATGCAATTATAATGTGAGGTCTAATTAGGACTTTGCTATTGTATGGTTTTGTTTATTGTGTTTAAAGTCATGTTTTTTTTAAGCTTTCTTTTGAGCTTTTTTCCATTCCTCTTTGGCACCTACGATAGAGTTTGGACCACTTTTAGAAGGAGCCTGCAAGATTATGTAAAGGAAGCTGTAAACCATAGAGAGGCGAGTCCCCAAATGGTCAAATGTTTGTTGGGAAGATCTTCCCATAGGGAAGAGACTATGCATTAGTGTAAAATTTGGGCATAAAATTTTGACTGGAGCTTGATCTGATATGTGAGTGCCATTGCATCTAGAATGTTATGTATGCATTCGATGGACAAGAATGTTGCATAATGATGCATGCATCTAGATGAGAAGCTTTAGGTTTAGGGTTGAAACCCTAAAAGCTTAAACATTAGGCAAACCCAATATGAGGTGCTTTGCAATGTAATTTCACATTATCATGAAATTTAAGTGTTAACTGAATTTTTTAGTTTAATTGAGAGTCACTATAGAATGCACTGCTTGTTTTTCCAGCAGATAAAAATGTCTCTTCTTTTCTCATATTTTCACGTTGTACTTAGGATGGCTCCAAACAAAAAAAATTGTGTGAAATCTCACCAAAATGTGAAAAATAAAAAGGGAATAGTCTATCACAATATCCCCCCCCCTCACCCCCCAAATTTTTTTGGTGGAGCCAAATTGGGGATCATCCACAAGAGGGTTTAGCCAAATTTGGCTACAGACCATATATGAAGCCAATTTTTTTTAAAGAAGCCTTTTACATTTCAATTACATGCTGGAGCCTATTGTTGAAATCTGGCAAGTCATTTTTTTTTCTCCCAAAACCAGGCGAATTAGGACCATTTTTCCACAAAAATGATGATCTTAAGAAAGTAAAATTTAAATAATTCAATGATTCATTGATAGAAGAATAATAATTTTAAAATTTTAGTATGTGACATAATGTTATTGATTTGGTATTGATGAATGATGATGTTTTGTAGAAATGGATAAATGAGGTTGATAATTTATCTATTTTTTTCAAATATTTAAAGGGGGTTGTGAGTGAAGTTTTGAGCTCATTTTTCAATTTATGAGTTTGTGTTATTAGTATGAACCCACTACAACAGGCCACTCTAGTAAGAGATGTAAAATTGAAAGAAACGGAAGCATACAACAAATCATACAACATTGTTTGGATTCTAAGCACAAGATTGCATTGCAAAACTGTCAAGACCAAATTCGATGGAAAGATGACAAAATGTTTTGGGAATGGATCCATGTCAAAGTTGGCCTTATCAGCTGTGGATATGTTCAAAACATGGGCACATGAGTTGTGATGTGCACACTATATAACGAGCATTATTACTACGTCTGAAGTTCAATTGGAAGAACATTTAGTGGCCTTGGTTTTTTCATCTAGGTTCCTTTCTCATCTAAATGCAGATTTTGTGAGCTTGAATGCCATTGTTGTTTCCATTGTAGTCTAACTCACATATGCAACAACATTGGTTGGTCAATTGCAAGCCCGTCACCTCCATTATTTGTTTTCTTCTTTTTTTTGGGTTTCTTTAGTTTACTAATTCCATCACTTATAGAGGAGGAGGCGACACCAAAAATTGTGTTTTCAATGTTGCCAAAGAAAATACATTTGCCCACAAGGCACAATTGGTTTTTATTTGGGTTTACCGACTATACCAAATATAGGGAGGCATATCGCATAGGCCATTTGACATATCAAAACATATTGATCTCTAAATTTTATATGTGTATATTTTTTGGCACAAATTATTTCTGAAGAACTTGATCTCTAAATTTTGAGAGCAAATGAGAATAGAAGGATCCTTTTTTTTTTTTTTTTGGCTTTCATATTTGTTTTATAGCCAAACTTTGCAAATTTTCATTCTGGATGATCAACAATATGGCTAGATCACAAAAAAAAGAAAAAAAAACACTAGCTATCACCTTAGTTTTTAGAGAATGCCCTCACACAAGGGCTTTACCATATACACTAAACATGGATAACATGTTTTTCTTTCACCTGAGAAACTGCAAAAGATAAAAAGCTCGAGGATTCAAAGGGGATTGATTTATTAACCCACAAGAATCTTCTTCTCAGAGATGGTTTGTGCAGCTGGTTGGTTGATGGGGTTTCAGTATTAGAAGGAAGATTTGGTGTTTGAGGTGTGTAATATGATGATGGTATGTAAATTGTTTTGTTTTGTTCTTTTGTGGAAACAACTACTTGGGTGGTCATGTCATCATGACTGACACACTACTACTTATGGTGGGACTCCATTTTCGTTGCATCAACAGAGTTGGGGCATATGAAGTTGCAACTGCTGTCAATACCACGTTCTAAAAATCCAAGTTCAGAGTTGGAAAACAAGCAAAAGCAATGGAACCGCCACCCCCCCCAATTCAACCAACTTTATCATTGGGATTCCTCCTCTTTTGATTTTGATGATACGTTCGTTTTATGGGCAGAGGGTGTCAGTGAAGAGCGCAGAGGAGGGTGTCAGTGGCTCTTCAGAAAGCCCAGGCCGCCACTAATCTTACATCAGGGAGTTGTGGCAGGAGGAGAGAGAGAGAGGCCTCTTCTAAGCTTTTGGTGTCCTTCCAGGTTTTTCTTTTATCTCCTTGCAGGACTTGCTTCGTGCTACTGGTGATGGCAGGACTTGCTTCCTGCTACTACTGGTGATGGGTTTTTTAGATCCTTGGTTTTGTGTTTTCTGCTCTTAAGGCTCCTCATTGTGGGTTCTGCACTTTGGGATGTGATCTTTTGTTAGGACTTCAACAATCCTTTCCTTTTTCTTCTTTTGTTGGCTTGCTGATGTTTTTCATTCAATTCATTAATTATTCAGACTTCATACTACAAAGTTGCCCAGTCTGACCTAACACCCCCACAAATTACTGCCACATG
>Ga0116227_10011601_pt1 | contig 14741 bp, 10 predicted proteins | sample S1TSphgellanicum_FD_89693 | JGI IMG/M metagenome (GOLD analysis project Ga0116227, IMG submission 89693) | Host-associated microbial communities from peat moss isolated from Minnesota, USA - S1T2_Fb - Sphagnum magellanicum MG | ecosystem: Host-associated > Plants > Peat moss > Unclassified... | reverse complement strand
TCGAATACGCGAAAGCCGAAGTCGACGGTACGATCTCGTTCCGCCGGTCGTGCCGGTCCGCGATTTGCGGCTCGTGTTCGATGAACATCAACGGCGTCACCGGGCTCGCGTGCAAGACGCCGATCCGCGACGTGTTGCGCGCCGACAATTCCGTGAAGATCGACCCGATGCCGAACTTCGAACCCATGAAGGACATGGTCGTCCACATGGATCCGTTCTGGGACAAGTACTCGCGCCTCAAGCCGTATCTGCAGCCGGCCGACAAGGACGAGGACCACGAACGCGAGCGCCGCGTGTCGCCGGAAGACATGAAGAAGCTCGTCGCGGTCGCGAACTGCGTGATGTGCGCCACCTGCTACGCGCTGTGCCCCGTCGTCAGCGTCGACCCGTCGTTCGCGGGCCCCGCGGCGATCGCGTACGCCTACCGTTTCATCGAAGATACGCGGGACAGCAAACAGAAAGAGCGCGTCGCGCAGATCAGCGACGACTATCTCTGGCTCTGCGCGCACTGCTATGCGTGCTCGTATTGTCCCAAGCACGTCGATCCGCAGGATCGCATCATCGATACGAAACGCCGTTCGATCCAACTCGGGCTCACCGACGCGCCGGGCCCGCGCCACGCACTGGTCGTCGCGAAGACGATCAAACAGACCGGAATGCTCGCGGAGAACGAAGTGATCGCGGGTACGATCGGCCGATTCAATTTCAAGGGTCTTCTCAAAGTGATGCCGCTCGGACTGCGCATGGCTTCGAAAGGGAAAATACCCCCGCTGTTCATGCACCCCGTTCAAAAGGTCGAAGAGATTCGGACCATTTTCGAAGCGATGGAGGTCCCGGTCGGATAATGGCAGTTGCAATAACGGACGCGCTTCCCGCGAAGCGCCGCTCCAAGTCGGCCGAGATGAAGCGCTACGGCTTCTTTCCGGGCTGCGTCGCCAAAGAGTCGTGTACGGAGCTCTTCAACTCGACGATGCTCTTAGCCGATAAGCTCGGCGTGGAACTCGTCGAACTCACCGCCGCGTCGTGCTGCGGCGCCTCGGTCCTCAACGACGTCAATCGCGACGTCGCGCGCGTGCTCAACGCGCGCACCTACGCGCAGGCCGAGGCGCTCGGCCTCGACGACGTGATCACGATCTGCTCGACGTGCACCGGCCACATGCGCGCCTCGAACAAGGAATTGCTCGAAGACGAAACCCGGCTCGACCAGGCGAATTCCATTCTCGGGAAATTCAACGCGTCGTACAAGGGCACGGTCTCGGTGCGCCACTTACTGTGGATGCTGATCGACGACATCGGGCTCGACGAACTCTCGAAGATGGTCGTCAACCCGCTGCGCGGCCTCAAGGTCGCGCCGTTCTACGGCTGCCACATCATCCGGCCCGAGTCGGTCAATGGTTGGGAATCGTCGCGTAATCCGCACTCGCTCGAGGACTTGATCACGGCCCTCGGCGGCGAACCGGTCGACTACGCCGGGAAGACGCGCTGCTGCGGCTTCCACGTCCAGCTCGAGAAGGAAGGCATCGCGCCGAACATGGTCGGGCAGAACATGCGGATGGCCAAGGATAAGGGCGCCGAAGCCGTGCTGACGCCGTGCCCGCTCTGCCATCTCGCGCTCGACGGGTATCAGGCCGATTCTGCGGCGCGCTGGGGCCGGACCGATCTTCCGACGTTCCATCTGCCGCAGCTCGTCGCGCTCGCGCTCGGCGTCGACCCGACGAAGCTCGGTCTCAAGCGCCACGTGATCTCGCCCGGTCCGCTGCTGCAGGCGCACGACTTGGCGCCGATGCACGTCGCATAAATGCTCGTGCGCAATGGCTTCCGTCAAGCGATCGTCGCGATCGTTGCGGTCGCCGTCGTCGCGGCGTTCGTTCTGATCGCGCCGCTCAAGGCGCTCGCGTTCGGATTCATCGAGATATTCGAGCCGCGCACGCTCGCGGTCGTGCCGCTGACGGAGGCCGATCTACGCTCGCTTTCGACGATGCCCGATCTCGCGAAATACGGCGAGGGGCGCCGGATTCTCGAGTCGCGCGAGCTTTCCGCGCCGGATGCGCGCGCCGCTGCGCAACTGGCGCGCTTCGCCGTGCGCGAGCCCGCCTCGCCGTTGCTGGCCGATCGAACGGCGCAGTACACGGTGATGGGACCGACCGTGTCGCGCTTCACCTTCGACGCGGCGAAGGTCCGGGCCGCGGCGCCCGTCACTGAATCGCAGCTGCCCGCGATGCCACGCGGCTTCGACGGGAGCACGCTTGAATTCGACACGGCGCCCGCCGTCATTGCGTCGTATTCCACGCATGAAGCGGCGGCTTCCATCGCGCGTGTGCGCCGGCCGGGACGCGCGTGGTCCGGTTATTCGAGATCGCTCGACGATGTGGTGGTCGCGCAGATGCCGGTTCCGCGCGTCGCGTCGACCGGCGTGTCCGCGGCCGAGATCGAGCACTTCATGCTCGCGCAACCCGGCATCTCGCCGCGGCTCGCCGCCGCGTTCGAGGCGCTCGGGGATCCGCGGACCACGCTGCCGATCCCGATTCCGATCGATCGAAATCGCGCGGAGCCCGTCGCGGTCGACGGCGTAACGGGGCTCGGATTCGGCGACCAAACGGGCCTCGGCGCGGTGCTCATCTGGCAGCGCGGCGGAATGCTGTACGCGGTCGCCGGCGCCATGAAGGCGAGCGATCTGCTCGCGGTCGCGAACTCCCTGCGGTGAGCGGCTCGCCGCCCGCGGCGATCGAGACGGCGGCCCTGGCGAAGCGCTTCGGCGCGAAGGCTGCGCTACACGACCTGACGCTGACCGTGCCGCGCGGCGAGATCTTCGGCTTCCTCGGTCCGAACGGCGCGGGAAAGACGACGGCCGTCAAGCTGTTGCTCGGCCTCGCGCGCCCGACGAGCGGCACGGCCACGGTGCTCGGCGCGCCCCTCGGGGATCGCGAGACGCGCCGCAAGATCGGCTATCTTCCGGAGCTCTTCCGCTACCAGGAGTGGCTGCCGGCGCGCGAGGTCTTGGCCTTCCACGCGCGGCTCATCGGCATCCCGCATGCCCGCCGGAAGGCGGCGATCGCGGACGCCCTCGACGGCGTCGGACTGGGCGACCGCAGAGGCGACCTCGTGGGAACGTTCTCGAAAGGCATGCAACAGCGGCTCGGGCTCGCAATCGCGCTGCTGGGCGAACCGGATCTCGTCTTTTTGGACGAGCCGACGTCTGCGCTCGACCCGGTCGGACGCCACGACGTGCGCGCCATCATCGAGGGCCTGGCGGCGCGCGGGGCCGCCGTATTCTTGAACTCGCACCTTCTCACCGAAGTCGAGCGCGTGTGCCGGCGCGTCGCCGTGGTCGACCGGGGCGCGGTCGTCGCGCAAGGGAGCATCGATCAGATGCTCGGGACGCGCAGCATCGTGCGCCTTCGCGTTGACGGCCTCGGTGCGCGCGGGCGTGCCGTGCTCGAACGCTTCGGCACCGTCACCCAGGACGGAGCGTGGTACGCAATCGACGGCGCGCGCGACGCCGACGTGCCCGATTTGGTCGCCGCGCTCGTCGGAGCGGACGTCCGCATCCATGCCGTCGAGTCCACGCGCGCCACGCTCGAAGAGCGCTTCCTGCAACTCCTGGTCCCGGCGGACGGCGTTGCTCGCGATCGCGTGGCTTAGCCTCCGCGAAACGGCGAGCCGGCGCTTCGCCTGGATCGTTGCGATCGGGACCGCTCTGGCCGTCGGACTCTCGACCTGGGGCTTCGTGAAACTCGGAGCGTCGGTCCAGCCGCGCGCGGCCGCCGCCGGTCTCGAGGCGGGCCTCGTGATCTTCCTCGGCTTCTCGTTCAGCGTGGTGCTCGCGATCGGCGCGGCGTTCGTCGCGGCGCCCGCAATCGCGGGCGAGGTGGAGCGTGGCATCGTCCTCGCGGTGCTGCCGCGTCCGATCTCGCGTACCGCCTACGTATTCGGAAAATGGCTCGGCACGAGCGCGCTCGTCGCCGCGTACGCGCTCGTCGCCGGTGCACTCGAACTTTCGGCGATCGACGTGTCCACCGGATATCTGCCGCCGCGCCCGTTTCTCGCGCTCGCGTATTTGGTTGCGGAAGCGCTCGCGATGTTGACGCTCGCACTCTCGCTCGGGACGCGCCTCCCCGCGATCGCGAGCGGAATCCTGGCGCTCGCGCTCTTCGGCGCCGGCTGGCTCGCCGGAATCGCGGGCGCCATCGCGCGATCGCTCGGAAACGCCGCGATCCTGCACGCGACGACGGTCGTCGGCCTCATCGTGCCGACCGACGTTCTCTGGCGGGGCGCGGTATTCGCGCTCGAGCCGGCGATGTTTCTCGTGGCGCAGGACGATCTCGGCAGTGGAGCCTCGCGCAACCCCTTTGCGGTCGCGGCGCCCCCGACGACCGCGTTCTTGGTGTGGACCGCGCTCTGGTTCGTCGCGGTCCTCGGAATCGGCGTCGCGAACTTCGCGCGACGCGACGTCTAGTCGCGAGCGTGCGATCTTGCTTTACAAGGGAAAACGAAAGATCGTGCCTCCCCCGATCGGGCCGCCGCCCGACGTCGTCCCATAAAGCGCGCCATTGACGGCGACCATCCCGCCGGCCGGTCCGATTCCGTCGGTGCCGAAGCTATGAAGGATCGTCTCAACGCCCCCGCCGATTTTGAAAATCGTCCCTTTGTCGTCAATGCCACCGGCTACGGTCGTTCCGTACAGGGCGCCGCCGTACGGCGTGAGCCGCCCCTGCGGGTTGTCACCGTCGGGCCTCCCGGCAAAGTTGTACAGGACGGTGTACGCTCCGGCGGGCGTGATTGAGAACACGACGCCTTTGCCGTGCGCGCCGCCGTAATACGTCGTTCCGTACAACGTCCCGTCGACTGCGATCATCGCGCTCCGCGGAAATTGCCCGTCGGCACCATCGAAATTGTGGAGCACCGTTTCGCCGCCGGACGGGCTGTAAGCAAAGATCGTTCCGTCCCTATTCGTTCCCCCTCCGGACGTGGTGCCGTACATCGTGCCGTCGAGTTCGACCAAACCGGCCTCAGGAGCGCCTCCATCGGGTCCGGCGAAGTCGTGAACGATTTTGGTCTTACCGAGTTTGGTTGCAGAGAAGATCGTCCCGGCTCTAGCCGAACCCCCTTGCGCCGTGGTTCCGTAAAGCAGGCCGTCGTATTCGAGGAGCTTGCCGGCCGGGTATTCTAATTGCGGAGCGCAACCAAAACGCGAGAGAACGCTCTCGCCCCCGGACGCTGCGATCTCGTACAGCGACCCGCAGCCGCCTTTCGGACCGTTTCCTACGTGACCGCCATAAGCCGTCGTGCCGTAGATGTCGCCGTCTACCAACGTTACTCCGGTCGTCGGACCGGAGCCGTCGGGCGCGCCGTTGAAAGCGTAGAGAATATTGAAAACACCCGCCGGCGTCAGATCGAAAACGATACCGTTCCCTTTGGTGCCCCCGCCGGCGGCCGTTCCGTAAATGAGACCGTTTGCAAAGATGAGGTCGCCGATGGGCAAGTACCCGCTGAGCCCAAATTTGTAGAGCACCTTCAGGTTCGAAGCCGCACGAAGCGGCACCGGCGCGGAGTTCGCATCGCGCCAGGCGCCGACCAGCATCGCGGCAACAGCAATGACCGAGACGACTTTGCTTCGCTTCACCGGTTCATCATTCGGCCGGGGGCAAAGCAAGCCCTAGCCGCCCGTTGGGACGCTAGCGGCAAGCGAGCGAGTTCAGGCTGCCGCGTCACCTGTCGAACCTACAAACAATGGACGTCCCCACCGCGGCGCGCACGCTCACCCTGGGCAACGCGGACAAAAGCGTCGTTTTGGGGGTCGACGACCTGTGCCGGCACACGATGATTTTCGGTTCGTCGGGTTCGGGCAAGACGACGCGCGCCTACAACCCGATGCTGGCCGGGATGCTCGGGCCGCTCGCCGCGGGCGCTTTCATCATCGCCGCGAAACCCGAAGCCGTTGCCGAAGCGCTGGAGATCGCGACCAGCGCCGGCCGCGAGGCGCTGGTCATCGAACCCGGCAGCGCGGTCGGCCTCGATTTGCTCAGCGGAAGCCCCGACGTCGATTCGATGTACTTTCGCGATACGTTCGGGCGCGTCGGCGACGAGTCCAAACAGTGGATCGACGCGGCCGTCGCGCGCATGAAGAACGCGCTCCAGATGTTGAAGGCCGCCGGGAAGCAGTATTACACGTTCGAGCACCTCACGAGTTATTGCTTCGACGACAAATTCGCCGCGATGGCGCGCATCCAAGCGACGGAACGGTCCCTTGCGCTCGACCGGGACGACGACGAACTCTGGACGATCCGCGAGGCGATCAACTACGAGGATACGCGATACTTCCAGTTCACGCCCAACACGCGACGCGCGGTGCAATTCGCCGTCTCGCAGTTGTTGGAACCGCTCCGCGACGTAAAGATCGCGCGAACGTTCGCGAGCAGACGTAATCTCGTGCAGATCGAGTCCGTCTTCGACGGTAAGGTGATCGTGCTGCACGTCCCGCGGGCGCGCTACGAAAGCGCGGCGGCGGCGATCTACACGCTCGGCAAGCGCCGTTTCTTCACCGCGCTCGAAAACCGCCGCGCGGATCCGGCGCTCGACCAGAACCGGCCCGTCGTCTTCGGCATCGATGAGTACCAACTGTGTATCTCGGAATCCGACATCGAGTCGCTCGGGATCATCCGGTCCGCCGGCTGCATGGTCCTCGGCACGACGCAGGGCGTTTCGTCGCTCTATTCGGTATTGCCGAAGCACCACGTCGACGCGGCCCTCCAAAACTTCACGCAGAAGGTCTTCTTCAAGACCGACGACGACGACACGCTCGCCGTGCTCAAACGCGCGACCCAGAACAACACCACCACGATCGACGCGAGCGCGCTCTTTACGATGAACCGCGATCAAGCGTTCTGTCACCTGACGGCCGGCGACGTTTCGCTCGACGCGGTGCTCACGCTGCCGCCGCTGTTCGTCAACCAGAATGCGGGCGTCCGTATACCGCAGGCCGACATACGGCAAGGCGTCCCGGTAAGACCGTGACGCCTTGTCGCCCCCTTGCCTCTTGCGGACAAGTCTTTAGCCGCGCGTCATCGCAATTTGCGATAAGGACGCTTGCCTCGCTTAAATCATAGCGCACGCGACGCACGGCGTCATCGGTCGGATGGTAAAGATACCTTTGCGCGGTCGAGCAGCCGGCGTACGCGCTCGACCGGCAGCGCGTAGTAGGTGAGACCACGAGCGCCCGACATCGTCGTCGCCGACAACAGCGCGTCGACGACCGCGGCTTCGGTCGCTTCCGCAGTCGCCGCAAACAGCGCGTCCATCACGTCGTCACTATTTACAATGGTGTTGGCCAAGGCGGCCGGCGGATCGCGCGGATAGAGCCGCGTCGTGCTAAACGCGATGATGAGGTCGCCGCTGGAAACGTGCGACGTGACGCCCGTGCGCGCGAGTCCGAGCGCCGCGCGTTTCGCGATCTCGTGGAGCTCGCGCGCATCGAGCGGTGCGTCCGTTGCGACCGTGACGATGACGCTGCCGTCCGCCGCGCGGCCGTGCGTCGCGAGCGCCGCCGGTTTTGCGATCGTCGGCAGCAGTTCGTGAGCGAACGCGCGGCCGATGGGAACGCCGTCGATCCGCAGTTCTTCGCGCGATCCGGTGTTGGCGTTGACGAGCACGCCGACCGTGTAACTCCCGGCATCTTTCGGGACGACGCGGGATGCCGAGCCGATGCCCGCTTTGAATCCGAACGCGCGCATGCCGGTGCCCGCACCGACCCCGCCGCGCGAAAAGTCGCCGGTGGACGCCGTGTCCAGCGCGGCCACGGCGTCGGCCGGTGCGACGTGCCGGCCGTCGATGTCGTTGATGCCCTGATCGTCGCACTCGGCGACCACCGGCAACGGGACGTCGCCGTCGACGCCGATGTCCGGATGCTTCGCGATCAGCCAATCGATCACGCCGTCGTCGACGCGCGGGACGTCGAGCGTATTGGTCAGCGCAATCGGCGTTTCGAGGAAACCCGCCTCGTTCACCCAGTGGGCACCCGCCATCTCGCCGTTGCCGTTGAGATCGAAGATCGCCGCCGCCACGCGCTTCGTCCACGGATCGTCGTTGGGCAGGACGACCGTCACCCCGGTGCGGACCGGTCCCTTCCCGGGCACGAGGGGGCCCGGCGCACCCTCGATCTTCGTGACCTGGCCGACGCGGACGCCCGCCACGTCGGTAATCGCGTCCAAGGGTCCCGGCGGCAGCGTGCCGATCGTGATGGCGGGCGCGTGGGCGCCGGCGGACGCGGCCAGGAAGCCGGTCCCGAGCGCGGCGAGGAGCAACGAACGGAGTGCGAATGGAACGAGGGTCCTGCGTGTCATCGGCGCCGTGTTCGCGCCCGAAGGCCGGGCGCCGCCCTGGAGCGGGGAGGCGATAGAATTTGCCGAACGTAGCGCTCGTGCTCGGAGTTTTCTTTCGTCACGGGAGCAACGCGCTCTTGGCCGCCGGAGCGGCTGCGATCGCCTGCGCCGGCGTGGCGGGCGCACTGAAACTGCGACCGCGCGAGATTGCCGCGGGTGCGCTCCTGTTCTTCGCAAGCGAATACGGGACGCACCGGTATCTTTTCCATGCCAAGCCGTCGCCGTCGCGGTTCGTCCGGCGGCTTCAGCACCGGCTCCACTACGACCACCACGTCGATCCGGCAAAGCTGGAATTGCTTTTTCTGCCGCCGTGGTATCTCGGTCCAAACCTCTCGCTTGCGACGGCGGCCTACGCGGCGGTCACGCGCGACGGGGACGCGACGGCGTCGCTCTTGCTCGGCAACCTGCTCGGCTTGCTGTACTACGAGTGGGTCCATTACGTCGCGCACGTACCGTTTCGTCCCGTAACGCCCTTCGGACGTTGGATCAGGAAGTACCATCTCCGGCACCACTTTTTGAGCGAGAAATCGTGGTTCGGCGTGACGAATCCGGCACTCGACGTGCTGGCGCGCACCTATGCAGGCATCGCTCAGGCCGAGCGCAGCGCGACGACCCGGATACTCTTTCCCGACGCGTTTGCCGAATCTGCAGCGAGATAAATAGGCGACGGCGCCGGGTATTATGTGGAAGAATAGTTTCGACGGGCAGGCCGGCCCGCGACCCCGCAGAACCCCGCTCCTTCTCGTGCTTGGAGGTTAGTCGCCATTCTTACGCTTCCCGATCTCGACCGGAACCTGCGCACGCATCTCGAGCAGTTGGGTCTCGCGAAGGCGGCCGCGATCCATCGTAACTTGTCCACGGCCGGGCTGTACGAGCACGCTTTGCGCAAGGGCGAAGGCGAACTCGGGGCCGACGGGCAGTTCGTCGTGGAGACGGGCGAACACACGGGCCGGTCGCCCAAGGACAAGTTCTTCGTCCGCGAGCCGGGCAGCGAGACGCACATCGACTGGGGCGATACCAATAAGGCGATCGATGCCAAGACCTTCGACGCCCTGTTCGACCGCGTGACCGCCTGGCTCTCCAAACGCGAGATCTATTCCCTCGACACCTACGTCGGTGCGGACGCACGCTATCGTTTGCCCGTGCGCGTCATCACGCAGTATGCGTGGCACTCGCTCTTCGCGCGCAATCTGTTCCTGACGCCCGAAACGGCGCCGGACGATTTCGCGCCGGAGTTCACGGTCATCGATGCCGCGGAATTCGTGGCGGATCCCGCGCGCGACGGAACGCGCAGCGGCACGTTCGTGCTCGTCAACATGGCGCGCAAGATCGTCCTGATCGGCGGCACCCGCTATGCCGGTGAGATCAAGAAGTCCGTCTTCACGATCATGAACTACCTGATGCCGCTGCGTTCGGTGTTGCCGATGCACTGCTCCGCCAACGTCGGCAAAGACGGCGACACGGCGATCTTCTTCGGCCTCTCGGGCACGGGCAAGACGACGCTGTCGGCCGATTCGAACCGCCCGCTCGTGGGTGACGACGAACACGGCTGGTCGGCCGACGGGGTCTTCAATTTCGAAGGCGGCTGCTACGCGAAGGTGATCCGGCTCTCGCAGAAAGCGGAACCCGAGATCTGGGCGGCCTCGCACCGCTTCGGCGCCGTTCTCGAAAACGTCGTGTTCGATCCGCAGACGCGCGCTCTCGATTTGGAGAGCGAGGCGAAGACCGAAAACACGCGCTCCGCCTATCCGGTCGAGTTCATCCCGAACATCGTTCCCGGTTTGATGGCGGATCATCCGAAGACGATCGTCATGCTCACGGCCGACGCGTTCGGCGTGCTGCCGCCGATCTCGAAGCTCACGCCCGAACAGGCGATGTATCACTTCCTTTCGGGATACACGGCGAAGGTGGCCGGCACGGAAAAAGGCGTCACGGAACCGACGGCCACGTTCTCGACGTGCTTCGGCGCGCCGTTCATGGTGCACCATCCGACCGTTTATGCGAAACTGCTCGGCGAACGGATCGCGAAGCACGAGGTGACGTGCTGGCTCGTCAACACCGGTTGGACCGGCGGTGCGTACGGCGTCGGCAAGCGCATGTCGATCGCGCACACGCGCGCGATGGTCAATGCGGCGCTCGACGGCAGCCTCAAAGCCGCGGCCTTCGAACCCGAGCCGTTCTTCGGCCTTTCGATTCCGACGTCGCTCGCCGACGTTCCAAGCGACGTCCTCAATCCCCGCAATGCCTGGGCCGACAAAGCCGCCTACGACGCGCAAGCCAAGAAACTGGCGGGCCTCTTCTTCGAAAACTTCAAGAAGTTCGAACCCCAAGCCAGCGACGGCGTCAAGGCAATCGCAATCAAGCCGTAAACCCGGCAATGGCGCTCCGCCCTTTTGACACCATCGAAGAGGGTGACCCGCCCACGTCACCCTGAGCCTGTCGAAGGGCGGTCACGAGGCGGCCGAAGGGCGAGGGGAGATCGGCTCCGGCGGTTCAACTAAATAATTAATGGTGATCTTCGACGCGCTGGTCGTCGGCCAGATACGCCGTCACGGACTGCGCTCGCTCGTGGCCTTGTCTTCGGTCGCGCTCGGCGTCGCGATGTGGCTCGCGATCCGCCTGGCGACGGCGCACGCCGTGGCCGCCTTCGCTGCGCAGACCGGCGTCTTGGGCGACGACGCGGATTTCCGCATCGAACGGCCCGGCGGTGTGCTCGATGCCGCTCTGCTCGGGCGCGTACGCGCCGCGGCCTACGTGACGTCCGCGATGCCGGAGCTCGTCGGCGCGGCGGTCGTCGATCCGGTGGCCGGGCACCCGGATTTCGATCGCGTGCTGCACGTCGAGGGATTCGATCTGCTCGCCCCGTTGCCGCGCGCGTTCGAGTTTCGCAGCGAACTGCCGGGCGCATTCGCGCCGTTCGGCAGCGGACCGGATCCGAGCCTGTTGATCGACGGCCGCGGCGTCATCGTGTCTGCACGATTCGCCGGGCTGCGCGGCGTGCGCGTGGGTGACCTGCTCCCGGTTCGCGTGGGTGTAGCGCACGTCGATCTCCGGATCGCCGCGATCTTTCCGCCGAGCACCGCGGCGCTCGACGCGAACGTCGCCGTGGTCGACATCGCGACCGCGCAAGAACTCTTCGACGAGGCCGGAACGTTCGATCGAATCGCATGCACCGCGCAGGCCGGGGACGTCGATCGCGCGCAAGCTTCAGTGCTGAAGCTCTTGCCGCCGGGCGCGCGGATCGTTACGGCGAACGAAGGCCGGCTCGCGGTCGAGCGCACGTTCGCGGGGTTCGGCACGAATCTCGCGGTGCTCGGCGCGCTGGCGCTCGCGGTCGCGGGCGTGCTCGTCTACGATGCGATCTCGGTAGCGGTCATGCGGCGTCGCGGCGAGATCGCGACGATCCGCGCGCTCGGCGCCACGCGCGGCGCGATCGCAATTGCGTTTGTCGGCGAAGGCCTCGTGCTCGGCGCGATCGGCGCGCTGCTCGGTGTGGCCGGCGGCACGCTCCTCGCGGTTCATCTCGGAGCCGTGCCGGATGCGACCGACGTCTACGCCGAGGATCGCGCGGCGCCCCTCGTAGCATTCGGGCTCGGCGTCGCAATCGCGACGCTCGCCGCGGTGTTGCCGGCGCGCGCTGCAGCATCGCTGCGTCCGGCGGACGCCTGGTCGCGACGGGCCTTTCGCGCATCGTTCGGGCGAGGCACGCGCCGCGTCAGCGCGGCTCGAGCGCTCGCCTCTGCGCCGCCTGGAGTCCGCTTCGGCATCGCTCTCTTGGAAGCGGCGCCCGCGCGTTTTGCCGCGAGCGTCGCGAGCCTCGCGTGTGCCGTCGCCCTCGCGGTCGCCGTGCTCGTGTTCGCGTCGTCACTGCGCGCGTCGCTTGCCGCACGGGGCGCCGCGGCTTATCCCGGCGACGTCACGGTCCGTCCGCTCGAAGGTGCAGCCGCCGCGCGGGTCGCCCGCTTTCCGCGCTCCGTCGTGGCCCGGCTCGCCGCCGTACCCGGCGTTCGGCGCGTCGTTGGGAGCCACGCGCTCGCGATCCCAATCGCGGACGCGACGTTCGCGCGTGCAGGGGGCGACACGACGTTCGATAGCCTCGCGATCGACGCGTCTCCGGGCGCCGATCTCGAACGGCTGCGCGTGCGTCTCGAACGCGCGCTCGCTCCGCGGGTCGTCGACATCGAGGCCACGCGCGATCTGCGCGCGACTCTACTCGCGCACTTCGACGCCGCCGCGAATACGACGCTCGCACTCGCAGGTACCACGATCGTCGCGGGCGCCGTCGGAATAGCGACCACGCTCTTCGCGCTCGTACTCGAATTTCGCGATGAGATTCGCATGTTACGGATCGCCGGTTTGACGCGGCGCGGCGTCCGCACGATGCTGTGCGCGCAGGCCGCCGCGATCGGCCTGCTCGGCGCGCTCGCCGGGATCGTACTCGGCGTCGCGCTCGCCGGCGCGCTGCTCGTCGCCGACCGCGCGAGTTTCGGCGGGTCCTTGACCTTCGCTTTTCCGGGCGCAGCCCTCGCGGCAACGTTCGTCGCGAGCGTCGCGCTCGCGACGCTCGCGGGCGTCGTGCCGGCACGCCACGCGGCGTTGCTGCCGGCGTCGCGAGCAGTGGCCGCCGCCCTCGCGCTCGCCGCCGTCCTCGGGTCGACAACACTCGCCGCGCGGGGGACGCCTACGACGCCGGCAAGCCCGCTTGCGAGCGATGCGCGCGCGCGGCGTGAGGTCTGGCGTGCGCTCGGCCACCTCTACGCGCGCGATGGTTCGCGCTACGACGTTGCGGCGACATTTTTTCGTTATGCGTTACGCGCTTCGGAATACGATTCCGGTCGCGGTAGCAGAGCGGGGCGCAGTGGCTGGAACGCCGGATCGTTCGAAGCGAGCGACGTCGCTGTCGTCGACGAAAGCGCGCGCACGATCGTGTCGGGGACGCGCGTCGAGCGCGACGGTATCGGCTTCGCGCACGCGTCCGTCGCGCGGCTCGACTTGAAGGTGGACGATTGGACGTTGCGCGAGAGCTCGCATGCGGCGCGCGCGTGGCGTTCGAACGGGGCGCCGCAGGTCGATCTGCATCTCGCGCAAGGGAACGTCCGCGTCGATCTCACGCTCGCGTCGCAACAGCCGGCGATCCTCCTCGGGCCGCGAGGCGCCGTGCGCACGGGCTCGTGCGCGACGTGCACGGCGCGCGCCGCGGCACTCCCGCGGCTCGCCGCACGCGGCACGCTCGCATACGGCGCACGGCGGATCCCGGTGACCGGGACGTTTTGGATCGACCGCGAGTCCGGCAACCTGCCCGGCGGCAGTCGCGATGCGGGCTGGGAGCGCTTCACGATTCAGTTCGATGACGGGCGCGATCTCATCGCATGGATCGTGCGCGACGGCGCAGGCCGCGCAACGGTGACCGGCGGCGCGTTCGTCGACCGGCACGGACGCGTTCGCTATTTGAACGCAAACGACATCGATCTCGATAATCCGCTCGGGACCACGTGGCGCAACGCCCGCGGCGTTCCCTATCCGTCGCTGTGGGGTCTCTCCGTCGCACCGTTCGACTTGGAGCTCGCGCTCGTCCCCGACGTGCAGGCGCAAGAGATCGATCCCGCCTTACGCGGCGCGCGTTTCTACCTCGGCGCCCTCGATGTCGAACGAGCCAACCCGGGCCCGCGCGACACCGGCCGCGGCTACGCAGAACTAACGGGATACGCCACGTCCCCCTGAGCTTGTCGAAGGGCGCGCTACCCAGGCTCAGTCCACGCGGGGGCGCGGCGGCTCGACGCCGAGTTTTTCTGCGACGCGGGTTAAGCTTGCAATGACGACGGGGTCCAGGCCGATGCCGCGTTCGCGATGTTCGCGCTCGCGGATTACTTCGAGTTCGCCCGCCGTGTAGACGCGGTCGTACCCCGGCGCGGGCGCGCTGCCGCGCATCTCCGCGAGTAACTTCGTGAGATCGCGTTTGAAGTCGCGTACGTCGCGAAACGCGTCGATGCGAATTGCGGCGAAGAAATGGCTCGTAATTGCGGGATCGAGCATGTGTGTCGAGGGCGGCATGTCCGGCACGTACACGCCGCCGCCGAGCACCGCGCACAAGATATCGGCGAGCAGCCCGAGCCCGTACCCTTTGTGGCCGCCGTTGTCCGTGCCGAAGCCGCCGAGCGGAAGCAACGCGCCCGCCATGCCCGCCGCGGGATCGAGCGTCATGGCGCCGGCGGCGTCGACCGCCCAACCCGGGCGCAGCGGTTTGCCGAGGCGCTTCGCGATCTCGAGTTTGCCGAGCGCGACCGTGGTCGTGGCCATGTCGAGCACGAACGAATCGCCGTTCTCCGCGGGAATCGCGTACGCGAAGGGATTGGTTCCGAGCAT
>Ga0116227_10011600_pt1 | contig 14744 bp, 19 predicted proteins | sample S1TSphgellanicum_FD_89693 | JGI IMG/M metagenome (GOLD analysis project Ga0116227, IMG submission 89693) | Host-associated microbial communities from peat moss isolated from Minnesota, USA - S1T2_Fb - Sphagnum magellanicum MG | ecosystem: Host-associated > Plants > Peat moss > Unclassified... | reverse complement strand
GTCATGGCCGATGTCGCGCGGTTGGCAGTTGAAAGCAAGATGAGCGCGCGGGCACGCCTCGTGGAAGTGGTGTTTCGCGATCAGGACGGCGCATATGACGTCTCCGTCGGCACGACCATCGCCGAAGACGGCGCATGCGCAGGGCCGATCGAGGCGGCCCTCGCCACGATCCTAGGCCTTACTCCTGAGCAGGTAGCGTTGACAGTGAAGACCGTTTCTCAGGATGAGGTAGACCTGAGCTTCGGCACTTACGAGCGTTTGCTGGCGCAGAAGATCGGTGTCACCGTCCCGATCCAGTAGCTCGGCAGTACCCGCAAAAGCTTGCGGAACTCAAGGCAAGCTGCCGCCTGGGATGCGTAGGCACGAATGACAGAAGAAGGTCGGAAGCAGAGCTCCAATATCTTGGCTGGTCTACGCCGGCCGGCTCACCGTCTCCAGTTAAACAAGGGATTTTCCTTTGGAAGAGAGCGCCCTTTGTTTTCTTTGCCGCCACGCATGCGTCCCTCCTACGTAGTCGGCAAAAACAATTTCCAATGACCCTCGGAAACAACCTGGACGGCACCATTACCGACTGCGATGGCGGTCTGATCGTCATCAACATAGACCGGCAGCGGTATCCTGGCGGCCCATTTTTGAGCATTTTCCAAGGAGGCATCCGGATGATCCGGATTATCCAAATGCGGGATCAACGCAGAGTCAACCCAACCTGCTCCGTGGGCTGTGACCAGGAGGCTTGAGACCTCGCCCTCTGCTATTGCGAACGAGAAGCTCTCAGAAGTTGGCGCATCGCGAGCACCACTGGGCGGCCGACTGTAGTTTTCTGAAAATGTCGAGGACACCGCCATACTGCCAGCGCTAACGCCGACGTAGACTAGTTCATCGCGCAGTGAAGGCAATAGCTCGACGAGGCCGGAACGACGCATCCAGTCAGCCAGATAGATAGGGTCACCGCCCCACACCAACAGGGCACCCGTCTCTTCCACCAGGGGGGCCAATCTGTTTTAGAGAGGCTCGGCAGTGCGGTAAGTTCCAGTACACCGAGCGACTTCCAGCCCAGTTCGCACAATGGGCTTCGTGCTTTTCCAGCGAACGCCTGCCACGCCATGGCGGCATGTCGCGGATAGGCATACATGGCGGTAGGAATGAAGAGCGCGCTGCACTCGGCGATCGGCTTGCCCAACAGATCAACAAGTGTAGCGTGGATGTTGGCGTTGGCGATGCCGCTGGACGTCAGAAGAAACTTCATACGGTTTCCCTCTTTTCTATGAGCATATTTAGCATCTCATCAGGGTGAGGAACGACGATCGCCATATTCGACAATGGCCCGTTTTATTTTTCAGATCTGGATTCCGTGGGCGGCTGAGCGGTATTCCGGAACAGGCCCGGCTTCATGCCCGCGGTCGGGACCGTTCTGGTATTGCCCCATTTTAGTCGGCAAGGAGGCTATGGGTCGCGTCGTCGGTCCTCGCAGTGCGAAGCACGTTTATGCTAAATGAATGAGACGGGGTCCGGCTATCTACGGCCCTTCCACGGACGCACAAGCGAACGCTCAGACGTCGGATATTCACCGAACTTCGGTCGGTTACAGATTGGGCACTTTGAGGCGCGAGACAGCGTATTTGACCCCCGACGCACCTTCAAACCAACCTGTTGCGCTTTAGGCACGCGGCATGCTCGCAGTCGCTGTCCATGCGAGAGCAGCCATGCAAAATATTCCATTTTCTGAACCGGCTGTACTTTTTAGAAAACGACAGATTCCGCTGAACGGAAATTCTGCACGCGTCCTTGTGGTTGACGACAGCCGGGCGAACGCCGAGGCATTGGCGGCATCCCTGGCGATTGATGGACTGGAGACGCAGTTTGCCTTGTGCGGGGTTGATGCACTGAAGATGCTGGATTTCTGGCAACCGCACGTGTTCGTTCTCGATATCAGCATGCCGGAACATAATGGTTTCGCAGTAGCACGTGTGCTGCGGGGTATGCCGGCTTCCCGCGATGCGGGCATTATTGCGTTTACGGCATTGGGGAAAGCTGAGTTTGTCGCAACCGGTCCAGTCGTTGACTTTGACGGATATTGCCAGAAGGGAGGCTCCCACGGGCCGCTTTTGAGGATGATCAATGGGATGCTTACATAACCGCCTCGCCGAAGGCCGCAGGATCAAGCGGTCGCTTTCGGACACGTACCAGTAATGCGGTAAACAAACCAGTTCGCGCCGGTGATCTGCGCAGCGAGAGCGATAGCAAAAACTTCACGAACAATGCACGGCTCGGGCAACCGTCCGGCGGGCAGTATCTAACTAACGGGGGCTCATCCGCGCGAGTGGACTGCCTGCGAATGGGTCGTTCGTCCAGTCTGCGCCTGCCTGCGAGGGCGGCCTGACAACTGCCTCCGACGATAGCTCGAAGTGCCCGATGGATTGCCCTGCACTGATGGCCTGCTTCAGCCATTGAGGCATAGACCCTTCGCCGCTCCAGCTGTCGCCATTCGCGCTGCGGTAGCGGTCAGCTTCCGGTACGGCCGCGAGTGCGGTGGCAAGATCGTCCGGGCTAATGCCGAAGTCCTCCATGCGGTGCCGGAGGTAGGCAATCATGCTGTCCCGCTTACGTTCGTCCATGAACCTCTTTCCTTTCTAATCGTGTCCGATGCTTGTCTTAATGACAAGCGGCGAAGCTCGCCAGGTAAGTCCGCTCTTCGCATTTTTTGCGGTGCCAACTAGTCGTCGGGACCGAGGATGACGTCTATTGACGCTTGACCGGCGATCTCCGCGACGAAGTAAGCCCAACGGCGCGAAAACGGCCCGCCGCGAACCTTGATACGCAGGCCTAGCGCCACTACTCCCCGGGCGTGCGTCGGTCCCTGTATGCGAAACCACGCGTCAAACATGTCTTCGGAAGTCGGCACCAGGTCGACATCAATCTCAAACCCGCGATACCCCACCGTTCTCTGCATGCTGCTCCTTCACATTCCCCAATACAGCTCAGTCTGTCGCTTCACAGGCTCTGCACGGCACCAACGTAGCTCTTTGTCGCGTCTTTCAGTTGCCGTGCCGCGGCCTGCACAGGCGTTGGCAACTCGCTCAGTGCGAGCTGGGTGACAACACCATCCAGCCTCCGGCGAAGCTCTATTACGAGATCCATGACACTGGCGTCGCCAACACGCCGGCGATTGCTCTGCCTGGAACCTACCAGCGAGCAATCGACAAGACGGTCAACCTTGCGAAAGTAGGCTTGGGCTGCCAGACGGTGCCTTGCATGGAGCGATGCGATGTTCGACTTTGAGAGGCAATCTCTCACGACATCGACATGCATGCCGAAGTGAATCTGCAAAGCGTCCGAGGCATCCGCCCGGTGAAAACATGCCACCTGGTCGAACAGCGTCTCGCCATCTCCGTCGATCAGATCGATCCAGACTTCACCGTCTTCGAGCGCCTGTCCCGAGGGATGAATCACCCGCTCGTCCTCATTGGCGGCGGCGAGCATCCGGTGGCCGTCGACATCATCAACAGGCATTTCGAAAATCTCGACCAGTTCTCCGCTTACCGCGACCTGCATGACCAATAACGCCATCTCTGCTCCTTGTGTTGCGATTTACGGGAATAGCGTTGTGTCGATCAGGCGACCGGATCCCGTGATCCGGTTGAGTGACGTTCTGGATAGCGCGAGTTTGAGCAGCTTTGATGCGCTTCATTGCGACGTTGTGTGAGCAGTGTGATTGGCGCAGATGTGACAGGCATGACGGGCTTTCTCGCATCATGCCGTGGGCATCGTTCGCACCCATCTCCACCGGCCTACTGGCGAGGCGCCAGGCGGTGTCGCCGCAATGAAATCAGTTCATGCAGGCAGAGGTGCTCTTGCTGTGTATCGTTCTGATCCGACGCGTTCTGCACCGACGGCTCGTCGATCTTCGCCGCCGTCCATCTTGTCGCTACTATGCACGTGTATTGCCCATTATCCGCGGCTGTCCACCCAGTCACGCGCCCAGGTCGTAGCGTGTCCTAGAGCCTGCGTTTCATTATCGAAATAGTCGAGTGCGTGGAACTTGTAGGAAACCGGATCAGCCTCAAGGGCATCCCCCCTGACGAGCAGAAGGTTGGCGGCAAACCAGCCGTCCGGCAACCGATGTGCAGAAGGGGAGACTGAATAACCGTTGTAGTGGTGAAGATGTTTATTATTTTGCATAAGCGATAACCGAGTGACGCCCGTACGACTTCTATATCGTAAAGGCGAAATAAATTGAAAATGAAGCGAGACGGATCGTGTCGAAAGACAAATGACGCACACGACGAACGCGGCGATCAGATCGGGAGCGCACGGCCCCGCGAGGATACTAGTCAGGCAGACATGCAAAGGGCCGGTAGACCGGCCCTTGAAGTACGTTACTGCGGCGAGATATTTGCGGCCTGCATACCCTTCGGGCCGCGCTTCGTCTCGTAAGTCACCTTCTGGTTTTCTGCGAGCGTCTTGAAACCGTCGCCGCGAACTTCCGAGAAGTGAGCGAAGAGATCGTCGCCGCCAGCGTCAGGAGTAATGAAGCCAAAGCCTTTGCTATCGTTGAACCACTTAACAGTACCGGTATCCATGAGAATTCCTTGAAATAAAAATAACAGCTCCGTTGCGGAGCGACAAAAACTTCAAGGAAGAGGAGAGGATAGCGAGTGCCGCGCAGAAGAGGCGGAAAATGGTGATCAGCAATCGAGCTTCTTGAATATTTCGAGACTCAAGATACAGTGCCAAACTAGGACTGTCAACGCATATCGTGAAGCGGGCTCGCTATCGAGCATCGCGCCGTGAGTTGATCGTTACCGGAATGTCCATTTCGGTCCGAGGTATGCCCCCGCAGTCGCCCGCTCATTAAGAAAAAGCGACTGCCAGGAGCGACTTTTGGGTTGGGACAAGCACGCTGCGCAGATCGTGCGTCCGTGCAAGCCTTCGAGCACTCGTCGCAAGGTCCGTTCCGTAAGGTTGTAATTGCGATCGCTAACGTGTGCGTGCTGCGTCGGCGTAAATCCATCGGGCGGACCTTACCAGGTAGCGGCCATCCATAATGAAATGCAAGTTATGACCGTAACGGGGTCGGCCCATATGCGCCACGGCAGCGAACAGTCTGCCGATCAGCGCGATGAACCGCGCGGCTAGCAGCGCGGGTGAACGTGCGGCTTTCCCTCGCCGCCGCCGTCATTTGCTCGCGCTTCGTTGATGACTTGTGTTAGCGACTCTAACAGCGACGGGCACCGTGGATTGGCGGCTCTTCGCTTCTCGAAACGGGCGCTGCTGTGAACCATAAAGGATTGCTCGGGGCCGCCGTCTGGCTAAATTTCCGATGCATTCTGCCGATACTTAAAATACCTCGGCGCCCATCGAGACAACAAAGAAAGGATCGAAAATGGCAGATAGCTCGGTTGTCGCCCCCCACGACGTGACATCAAAAAAGACGTTTCTTGAACGACTACGCCGCTATCCAGAGGAGGCCGCGTTGCGCCTGTTTGCAATCTTATGCAGCCTCCTGTTTTTCTATTTCTTTCCCAAGCTGGTCTTCATTACCTACATGGGTTACAAGGGATTTTTTTCTTACGATTTCTTTGCGACCGGGCAATTAGGTATCGAAAGTTTCTACACGATGTCTGAGCTGCTCCTCATCCTGGCTTCGTTCTACGTTTCGGGCGTCGCCTACAAGTTGGCCAAGCGTCGGGCTAGTCGACATCCCGAATGGCTTCCTCCCTATGCAGACCCCGTGACGTTCACATCGACCGATCGCGGGGCATTGGTCGCCACTTTGCTGTTGAACGTAGTGGTCCTGGCGATCGCTGTCTTCGTTGCAGCAGAAACGTCGAAGACAGGGGCCAATTGGGCGAGTTTTGATCTAGACAGGTTTCTCTCGCGCATTCTCAACCTGTCCGTAATTTTTCTAATCAGCTCGTGGATCATGCGGCACCTAGGCGAAGTTCGCTTTATGCGCGCGAGTCGCGTGATGACGTCGCTTGTAGTTGGCGCCTTGGTGCTCGTGTTCGTCTGTATCGAAATGCCGGGTACTGTTGCCCGCCTTTTGGACCCGTCGCTGCAGTACTTCGGCGTTGGAGGCGGTTTGCCCGTGTCGATAGTCTTTTTCGACGGCGTAAAGCGGTGTGAGGTTGACGATCGTTTGACGTTGCTAACGCCGACCCAGGTTTTTGTCGGCGACGCGCCTTTGCGTGTACGCGTGCTTGATCGCTCGAAGATTGTCGAGATCGATATTCAGAACACGTCGTCATTGCACCATGTTATGCATTGAGACCGGCTTCTATGTCTGGTACGAGATGATGTCGATATTATTCACGCATGCGTACCGTCATGCCATCGTCCAGCGCAACACGGAATACCGCTCTTCCGCTGAACAGCGTCGGCAAGATACTCGCTTCAATGCTTTGCTTTGCCGTGGTAGCTGTATTGGCGAAGAGGGTCGCGCTGCAATATCCAACAAATGAGGTGACATTTTTCCAAATGCCTTTCGGACTGGTACGGCAGTAGCGATGTGCTGCCGGGGCGGCTTTCATTAACTGAGCGACAGGCCACCATCGACATCAAAGGACAGACTGTGCGTGCGCTGACACTCCTCGGTTCATCAGGACTGTTCTTTGCCAGCTTGCCATACGTCTCATTGGGAGAAGCGGTTGCACTCGCGTATTTGGAGACGCTGATCGTCATCCTGCTCGCGCCGCTGATTTTGAGAGGGCGGTGGGCGTGAAGTGGAGTTGTCCCGGCGCTCGTCGATGCCAGCGGGCATTCTGTGAACTGAATTACAGAGATCAAATCTTAGTGTTTTTGCGTGTGTCCCGAGATTACTGACCGACGGGCGGTGGGGCGCAATTTGCGCGAAACGCATCCGACCTGGCCCAGGCGAGGGCAAACATAATCTGTCTCCAATTTCAATTTTCCTTGCGTCTGGGTAGCGGAAAAGTTCGGTCACTGCCACGGGCCGCAGTATGGTGCGGAACTATTGAGTCCACGCGGCCGCAACAATTGGGGTACGTTCGTCTGAATCCGCGCTACATATATCGACAGATATGAGCAAGCGCCTAAGCGTCGATGCCACTGGGCAAAATTCTTAAGAATTTGCGGCGGCTATTCGTCTGTTAGCCGCTAAACTGGTGAGGCACATCAACGAGGTGAGCACGCCATGAGTACCAAAACGACACTTGCGCATCATGACGGGCCGGCCGGCGAACCGTCTTGGCACTTCTATGAAGACGTTCTGGAGTCGGACGTTGTCTACTTGGAACTGGAGGGCGTCGGAGCGGAACTGTCGACACTGGGGACAAGTGGAGCACGAGTCATCCTTAGATTTCCGATCGAAACTGCGAAACAACTCGGCCTGCATAAGTTGGCCTCAAAGCGGCGATGGGAGCAAGCAGCGGATCCCGACAAGACGGAGCCGTTGAAAGCATTGAGGCGATCCGTTCGATAGCACACGAGTGCAGTAGCTACTCCCTTCGGTGCTTGCGATGCGATATTGCATGCAATGGCGATACTGATTGGAGGCATACCCGCGCAGGTCAGTAGCACACAACGGCAAGCTCGATCGTGCCGGTACGCAGGACAACACGGAAACCTCTGATGGATTCGTTATCTCTTCTCGGAAGCGCCCCGGTTGTGGACCGCTTTGCACTGACTTTTCATTGCGATCGGCCCTATCCAGAGATCATCGTCGAGGGCCATGGCTACAGTAAGCTGGAAGTCCGCATCCAATTCTCTGAAGACACCTTGGCCTATCGCGAGAATGCTTAAGGAATCTGTTGCTGCTTCGCATCGCGTGCTGCTGCTAGGATGACAGCTGCTACAGCTTTCGGTTGAGACATGTAAATTGCGTGCGATCCCACAAGCTCCGTGACCTTATCCTTCCCTCGTTGGTACATGAAACGCTGGAGGTCTGGATTGAGTGATCGATCTTCGGTAGCAACGATGGCGTAACTGGGCTTTTCGTGCCAGGCCGCAACGGAAATCGGAGCCTGTAAGCATTCAATTGCGACGAACATCTGCGAACTTGCCATATAGGTAGCGTCAGCTTCCGGAAGGTCGGCTGCGAAATCTTCGTGAAAATGTGACGGGTCTAGGTAGGCGTAGCCGTCCGCAGTGAATTTAACGGCCTCGCTTGCGGCCGGTTTGGATTGGAGGAGCTCAAACGGACTTTCCGCGACGTCGGGCTGTAAGGCAGCGACATATACCAGGGCCTTCACCTTAGGGTCAGTGCCTGACTCTGTGATGAGAGCGCCTCCGTAACTATGTCCAACGAGGATCGTTGGACCAGTTTGCAGATCGAGGACACGTCGGACTGCATCGACATCCGCCGCGCGGCTTGTTAGCGGTTGGCTAACGAGACTTACCCGATAACCTTGATGCGCGAGAATATCGTAGACCGCACGCCAGCCGGAGGCATCCACAAGGGCTCCATGCACAAGGACGATGTTCTTAATCCCTGTTTTATGGGTTGTCGATTCCACAGGCTGTTCATCCATCGAGCTTGCCAAGTCGACTGCAGGAGCAACCGTGGAAAGACGGTGTGGTTTGTTGTCTATCATAGTCAGTGCCTCTTTCTATCTAGTAGTACTACAGGATGGGGTTGGTAATCACATGCTTCAGTTTCTTCACTATTGACCGACGGGTTGGCCGGACACTTACGGTCGGTCAGCGCACTGCATGACTAGGGAGACCCTCCTGCCCTGGCCGATAGTTTCTGATCGACTTTGTTTTTTGACACTGCCGGGTTAGATCTGCAGCGCAGACCTGACTGCCTCGGAAAGGGGTATCGTGTTCCTGCCGAGGAGTTTGGACAGATCGTCGGAGGCGCTATCCAGCTCGCCTTTCGACGATTTCACGTCTGCATCGATAACGACATCAACAATCATTTTCGGCAGACCCAGGCTCAATAGCAGCGCCTCATATTCGGACGGTGGCAGATCGTTATAGGCGATATCCCGACCGGCCTGTTTCGACACCTCCTCGGCCAATTCCAACATCGAGTAGGTTTGGTCTCCGGCGAGTTCATATGTCCTGCCGGCGTGACCGGGTTGCGTCAGGACCGTAACCGCTGCGCCTGCGTAATCAGCGCGCGAAGCAGATGCAAATCGCCCTTGGCCTGCGCTACCCATGATCGCGGCATGGCTCAGCGCCGAAGCAAGTGCTTCCGTGTGGTTTTCCAAATACCAGCCGTTGCGCAACAACACGAAGTCCATGCCAGAGGACCTTAGATACTTTTCAGTCTGCAGGTGTTCTCCGGCAAGAATCAGCCCCGACGTGTCGGCCCGCAGCAAACTTGTGTACGCAATCAACTTGACGCCGGCTCGCTTGGCCGCATCGATTACAGCCCGATGTTGCCTAAATCTTTCGCCTGGTTGTACAGCCGATATGAGTAGCAGCTTGTCCAAGCCTTTGAAAGCCTCGGTCAGTGTTTCCGGGCGATCATAATCCGCCTCGCGCAGCTGGACTCCAAGGACTTGCAGATTGCCTGCTTTCTCCGGATTTCGAACCGCCGCAACGATCTGAGTTGCGGGGATAATTCTCAGCAGACCCTTGATAACCAGTTGACCAAGGTTTCCATTTGCTCCAGTAATGCCAATCATTTCATTTTCCTCTTTGATTGAAAATACGCGTTACGCTGAATCGCGCTCAGACTCGTTTAATGTCGTTACGCGACGAAGCCCATCCACGCTGGACGATCAGTGCGATCGGCAGGCCGAGGCCGAGCATGTGGATTACCAGCGCGGGGAGAAACGGCATGGGTGTAACCGACGCGGGCGTGGTGAATGCGCTGAGCGGCAATACGATGAAGCCCATGAAGAAGAAAACGATGAGGCCGAGCACTGGACCGGCGATCCACGCCAGGCGATTCACCGCCGGAAAGCGCCACGCGAGCAGCCCGTAGGCGATCGCCGGGATGATCGATACGAAGAAATGGAGCAGGGTTCCCACGATCAGGCCAGCAGCGCCTGCGTAGGCAACCATGCCCATCAGGCTGCTGGCAGCCAGCTGCATCTCAGGAATTATGCCGACGCCTCGAACCAACTGCAGGATTAGAACCGGAATAAGAACGACGAAGCCAGCGGCAATGCCTGCAGTCATCCCAATGGTCAAGGCGTGAGACAACTCGGTCCGCGGACTTGTCAGCCGTGTTGTTCCCTGGTCGAATGTTGTATCGGTCGTTCTCATGATCTGCTTCCTCACAATCTCGTGGTGAAATGGGTTGGTCGGAACGTGTTTCCGCCGTTGAAAGGAGTTTAGGGACTGCGATCGTGGGGAGAAACTCTTGGTCTATTAAAAGATTGTTGTCAAAACACCCCCCCAATCGCACTGTCAAATCGCACGGGGAAGCGTTCTAGAGAGCGGAGTAGCAGCCAGGATTGCGAGGAGCGGCGACCAGATTCGTCAGAAATCGGGCATCAATTCCTGATCGCAGGAGAGTGTGGCCGCTGTTGGGCCTGGCATGATGGCGCTCGCCGTCGAGCGAGTCTGATCGACCTCGGGCAGTTGCGTTTCGTATCCGAGGGTGGCCTTGCATCTTCAATATGGATTAGCCACGCGGCATTTTCTGGGAGGGATGTTTGGCAAACAGCTCGACGATCCAGTCTACGAACACGCGTAATTTGTTACCGAGATGCCGATTAGGGGGGTATGCGATCGACACCGGCATGGGTGGAAGCTGCCATTTTTCGAGACAACTCTCCAGCTCGCCTGATGCGATCAGTGGCGCGGTCATAAAGGTTCCCCCGTTGATAATTCCCAGCCCCGCTGTGGCGAGATCGGTGCAAGTTGACACGTCGTTGCAGCGGACGACTTTTTTGCCCTGAATTTCAATGACCTCTTTGCCCTGACGAGCGGTGATCGGAAATGGCCTAGCCGTCTTCGCCGAGACCATGTGAATCATCGTATGGTGAAGGCCGATTTCGCTCGGATGCTTAGGTTTACCAAATTTCTTCCAATATCCTGGCGATGCACATAGCTCGAAGTAACTATTGCCAACTCGCCGGGCCACCAGTGATTGATCGGTCAATGTCCCGATACGTATGACACAATCCACGTTTTCAGCGATCAAGTCGACTGGACTATCACTGACGCCGATCTCGAGATTGATATCCGGATACTTGGCAAGAAAGTCTGGAAGGGCAGGGATAACAACTGAATGGGCGAGCGGGCGCGGAAGATCGATGCGCAACCTGCCTTTCGGATTGGTTTTGGCGCCGCTCATGGAATTTTCCAGCTCTTCCAGTTCCGCTAACAAGTGCACAGCCCGATCGTAATAGGCTGCGCCATCGGGCGTGACAGTGACGCGCCTGGTCGTGCGATTGAGCAGCTTCGTCGCCAAATCATTTTCCAGCGTCTGCACGAGTCGGGTCACCGTAGGCTTTTGGATGTTGAGGGTCTCCGAGGCTTTGGTGAACGTCCCAGATTCCACCACGCGCACAAAGACGCGCATCGCATCAAACTTATCCATTTTTCCTCGCGTTTATGGTCGAGTGCCAGCCGCCATCTAGATAGCCGACCTTGAACGCCGTCGAGCACCTCGGCTTAAGATGCTGACCGGCAGGGCGGTTACGCCTATAGACTAACTGCCACGAAGCTGATCCGCAACGCGGTGACATTAAGAGCCGGCCAGTCGCGGTATCGTTGTAATGGTCATGCACATCGTAGGATGTCGACCAACCGTTGCGGGTGGATGATCGTTTCCTTCATCAGGCCGCATCCCCACATTTCGGAGTTTCGCCAAAGTAAATCTGACCCACCCGGGTCCTAAATCACGCGGCTACTTTCGTGCTTGCCCGCGTGCCTTTTTGTCCCGCCTTTCTCTTGTCCTTCAATCGATAGCTCTCGCCGCCGATTTGCACGATATGAGCGTGATGTAAAAGCCTGTCGAGCATCGCCGCTGTCAGCGTTTGGTCGTCAGCGAAGGCCGTCGCCCACTGCGTGCGGCAGGTTGCTGGTCAACACGATTGAACCGCGTTCATAGCGTTTAGCGACGACATTGAAGAACAGGTTTGCCTACTCACGCCCGAATGGCAGGTACCCGGCATGGTCATGAGAGGAGAAGGCACCATCATCAATGTGTCTGGCATGCTGGCGTTCAGCGGGCCGGTGCCCATTGAGAAGTTGCCTCTTCGCCGGGCCGTCTATACCGGAACGTTGGCGCACCTCGTCGCGCTGTCGCAAGCGTTGCACGAGGAGCTAAAGCCCCAGGGCCTGCGGATACAGGTGCTCTGCCCGGGGGTGGTCAAGACCGAATTCCACGAACGTCAAGGTCTCGACCTCAGCGCGGTGCCCCGCATGTCAGCGGACCACGTAGTGACCGCCAGCCTGCGAGGACTCGTCATGGACGAGGTCCTGTGCGCTCCTGGCGTCGAGAAATCTGAACTGCTCGACGCGGTGCTCAACGCCAATCTCGCAGCATTCGCCGCGCAGGCACCACAGCTCGCAGAGCGTTACCGCACGTCATAGGGAGTGACGTTCATGTCGAACCGCAAGCTCTTGGTTACAACCTACGGCGAGGGATTCCTCTTCGCGGTCGATGATGCAACACCGCTGGTGGCGACGACGGATTCTGGCCAATCAACTTGCCTTTGTCGGCGTGATGCCCCACGTCGTTTCCACAGAAGGCGTCATCGAGAATCTGCCCGGCATGTGGTCGTTCGCGTTTGGCCACGCCATCTATCTGGACATCGACCGCATCGAGGAAGGGGCGGAGCAAGGAGTCGCGGGAGAAGCTGGAGGCAACGACCGCGGTCGCAACTGCGGTCCATAGTCTTCTGGCTGGAGATCAGGGATTTCCCTAGGCGAACTTCGCAAGCGTGCTGTAGCGGCCACCCACCATCCCTCGCGCGCTGAACATATCCGCTAGGTTTGCTGGGTGCGTGGCGATCGAAGTGCGCTACTTCATTGTTTTAATTGAAAAAAATTCAGGAACCCAGCATCTTTACCCATGGGGAGTTCCAACTTAAGTGAACAAAGTTCCAAGTTGAGTGAATCTCGACACTCGACAAGTTCGCCTGGGTTTACCCTAGGGTAAAAATTTCCTCCCCCCTTCCTTCTTGAATTTGTCACCACCCGTCCATATAATTAGCACTCGCTGCACGAGAGTGCTAACAACATCGCCGGTTGGCTCAGCCAGCCGGGTTTTCTCAGCGTTCTTCAGTCTCAATCAAGAGAGGAGTATGTATGAACCTTCGTCCTTTGCATGATCGCGTGATCGTCAAACGTCTGGATCAAGAAACCAAGACTGCGTCGGGCATCGTGATCCCCGAAGCCGCAGCAGAAAAGCCGGATCAAGGCGAAATTCTGGCAGTCGGCCCGGGCAAGCGTGACGACAAGGGCGCACAAATCGCGCTCGACGTGAAGGTCGGCGACCGCGTCCTGTTCGGCAAGTACGCAGGCCAGACCGTCAAGGTCGACGGCAGCGAACTGCTCGTGATGCGCGAAGAAGACATCATGGCCGTGGTGCAGAAGTAAGCGCAAAGCGCTACTTACCCGGTTATATCCCAAGAATTCAAGGAGTTAGAAGATGGCAGCTAAAGACGTCGTATTCGGTGATTCCGCTCGTGCCAAGATGGTCGAAGGCGTGAACATCCTCGCGAACGCTGTGAAGGTCACGCTGGGCCCGAAGGGTCGCAACGTTGTCCTGGAACGCAGCTTCGGCGGCCCGACGGTCACCAAGGACGGTGTGTCGGTCGCGAAAGAGATCGAACTGAAAGACAAGCTCCAGAACATGGGCGCACAAATGGTCAAGGAAGTCGCTTCCAAGACCAGCGACAACGCAGGTGACGGCACCACGACCGCTACGGTTCTGGCTCAGTCCATCGTTCGCGAAGGCATGAAGTACGTCGCATCGGGCATGAACCCGATGGACCTGAAGCGCGGTATCGACAAGGCTGTGTTCGCAGCAATCGAAGAACTGCGCAAGATCAGCAAGCCGTGCACGACCAACAAGGAAATCGCTCAAGTCGGTTCGATCTCGGCAAACAGCGATTCGTCGATCGGCGACCGTATCGCTGAAGCGATGGACAAGGTTGGCAAGGAAGGCGTCATCACGGTTGAAGACGGCAAGTCGCTGCAAGACGAGCTGGACGTCGTCGAAGGCATGCAGTTCGACCGCGGCTACCTGTCGCCGTACTTCATCAACAACCCGGACAAGCAAGTTGCTGTGCTCGACAACCCGTTCGTGCTCCTGCACGACAAGAAGGTGTCGAACATTCGTGACCTCCTCCCGGTTCTGGAACAAGTCGCCAAGGCTGGCCGTCCGCTGCTGATCATCGCAGAAGACGTCGAAGGCGAAGCACTGGCAACGCTGGTGGTGAACAACATCCGCGGCATCCTGAAGACGGTGGCTGTCAAGGCTCCGGGCTTCGGCGATCGTCGTAAGGCCATGCTGGAAGACATCGCGATCCTGACCGGCGGTCAAGTTATCGCTGAAGAAACCGGCCTGACGCTCGAAAAGGCAACGCTGGCCGAACTGGGCCAAGCGAAGCGTATCGAAGTGGGCAAGGAAAACACGACGATCATCGACGGCGCTGGCGAAGGCGCGAACATCGAAGCACGTGTGAAGCAAGTTCGCACGCAAATCGAAGAAGCAACGTCGGACTACGACCGTGAAAAGCTGCAAGAGCGCGTGGCCAAGCTGGCCGGCGGTGTGGCAGTGATCAAGGTCGGCGCTGCGACCGAAGTCGAAATGAAGGAAAAGAAGGCACGTGTCGAAGACGCACTGCACGCAACGCGCGCAGCGGTGGAAG
>Ga0116227_10011599_pt1 | contig 14745 bp, 12 predicted proteins | sample S1TSphgellanicum_FD_89693 | JGI IMG/M metagenome (GOLD analysis project Ga0116227, IMG submission 89693) | Host-associated microbial communities from peat moss isolated from Minnesota, USA - S1T2_Fb - Sphagnum magellanicum MG | ecosystem: Host-associated > Plants > Peat moss > Unclassified... | reverse complement strand
GTTAGTGATTGTCACCACAAGAGTAATGGACATGGATCAAGTGCTTGACATTTTGGTTGAATGGAATGGAATAAAACAATGTCTTTTGTGTTTTTTCATGTCTCAATTGTTGGAACTGTACACAATATATTGTAAATTTATTAGGACTCCTTCCTTTTCTTCTATCCAAGTATGACCTATTTGAAGAAAAGAATCGATCTTGTTTATTTATTGCATAATTTGTTGTAGATGGACATCATTTATATATTTACATTTTATTTATTAACATAGTACCTTAGCATCTTTGACACCAATTATATTATATATAAACTTGAAAAAAATAAATTTCAAGGAACATAATTTTGTGAAAGAAAATACATACTCTTTTGAAATATTTTAATTCATTAATTATTCTATAGACGTGTGTTGAAACTTCCTTTGTATTACATTAACTGAATGTATTTAAACAACCTTCAAAATATTATGAGTTGATTAAATCATGTGTGCTTTTCATGTCCCATGAATATGTTGACATAGGGATTATAAATTTTTTAATGTGTGCAATTATTTGAATTAAATGCCTGGGAGGATGAATGACTTGTTATTTTTAAAAAATCATGAGAAAAAAGAGAAAGAAAAAAAGGTAGCAAAAAAAGGAAGAAGGAAAATAAGTGATGTAATTCATGTGCAATAAACCAATGTTTGCAAATTGGGGGCAAATTGAGATGGGTAACTCTTTTAAAACAATGCAAATTAATCATAACAATTTATATATATATATATATAGTCATATTTTATGTAGTTGACACATGTTCAAAGTTTGACTTTTGATTTCAAATTTTTCATTATTCAAATATCTAATATTTTGGTTAAATCAATTGCATGTTAACCATAAATCACATGTCTTTCAACCTACTATCATTATGTATCACACCAAAGTTTTGAAGACCTAGAAGTTCCATTGTGAATGCTGTTACTTAAGAGTGCACATTCAAGTGCATTTTTTAGGTTTAATGATATTTTGTTTATTTTTTGACACATGAATATTAAATTATAATTAATGTTCTTGACCTACACATCATGATTACAACATTTTGTTTCATATGAATGAAACATGTTTTGGTCAATTGGCATCACCAACAAACATCCCAAGAGCGATTTACCAATAAATGGTAGCCTCTTCCTAAACCATGTTTAAAAAAAACCTTTTATAATTTGTCTACCTATAATAACCACGAATAAAATTTATCTACACTCACCAAAAGCAACTACTTTCTTGGTGATTTTTTTCTAAAAAAAAATAATCTTACAACAAAGTATTCCCTTTCCCATTTCATTTTTTTCAATAGTGCAAAATTTTGCAAAAACAAAATGTTGGTTTAAGTGTATTATTAACCATTAAATTACAATCTATATCCATACATTCCTCAATGGATTTGATATTGATTAATTTTCATAATGTTCATAACTTCGACAAATGGTAACACTAAATTTAACATGACAATAGATTTTCGTTTATATTGAAAATAAAAATTACAAAAACATTAATATGAAATTCCAATATGATTATAATTTTAAAACTAAATCATTGAGTTATCATAGTTAATATTCTGATATATTCCGTTTAATATTATTTGAAATAAAAATAAAAATAAAATATTATATTTATGTTTATCATATCATATTGATGAAATAAAATACAACATACAAATATTAGATTTCAAGTGTAATATTTTAGTGGACACGTTTTAAATATTCAAATCAACATTGAAAATTGAATATTCATTAAAATTGACAAAGTTTACTTTATTTTATCAATTTTATGTTTACAAAAATTAATTACATTGAATAAACTCATTCTAAACATCAAATTCATTGATATTTAATGGAAATGGCATGTAGCAATCTTTTAATATCACCCCAACACATGACTTGGGGATGGACATTTTATTTTGCCCCTTTTAATCACCTTTTCCTTGGAATGAATGAAAAAAATAAAATTAATTATTTTTAATTTTTGAATCAATAAAATATGTTTTCCTTTTTAACTTTGGTCCTTTTCTAGAATTAGTGAAGATTTGATTATCTAACATTTTGAAATGTTTTGGAACTTTCAATTGTTATGATTGTTGTTAAGCCAAAGTCCCAAAAGGACATTTCAAGATTGGTTGTCAACCTAACAAATGTTCCCAAATCCAAACATCTTTAATAAAAATTCAGATCGAGGGGGTGTTTTTTATAAGGCAAGAGGTCGAAGGTTAAAGATCCTAGATACAATGTTGGAGGACACCAAGGGCACCAAGTACATAAGAGATGTTCTTTGCACTAAGGTCAAAAATATTTTATATTTTGAACCAAGGGTTGTTGGGAAGGATGGTAGGAAAAACATTAGGGAATATTTGATAGACTTAATTATTGTTTTAAGGCAACAAAGGGCACCAAAATAGACATTATTGATTTCATAAATGTTAATGTTTTAGTAGGCGAAAATTAAATTTCATATTCCAAAATTAATGTAAGTGAAAATAATTTCATGGAAAATTTATTTGATCATGGATTATATGTATGGTTCTTAATTATTTTTTAAATATTTTATTTAAATAATAGTGAAACTTGAGTTGAAACTTTGATCTTATGTTAATCGATTGTCACTAGTAGTGTGAAGTAGCATGAAACCCAAATGAATAATTGACATGATGGGATGAATTTATCAAATTTTATTTGCTACTTTCACATTTTGGCTTGTTCTACTCCTTACCCATCAACCTACATCATTCCTTGGTGTTCAACTCTTAGACAAGACAACTTGGAAGAGCTCTGACATGTGGTGGTCCAAGTGCAAATCAAGATCATGGAGGAAACAACTTGAAATTTGCTACAATGATAATGCCATGATCGATTTTCTTCACGTGACAACTGTGTGGGCGTTCATCAATTGACTTCAGCAACAAGAGTCATGCCTATAATGTGTGCGAGCGAACGAACAAGTGATCGCGCGAACAAGAAGTCATGCAAGAAGTGTAAAAGTAACTAAGTATGTTTTAGTAAAGTTAAATTTTTAAAAAACGTAAAATAGATGGTGAGAAAAGTAAATTCTCTTTTTCTGGTCTCTTCTCTCTTGCTCTTCTTTCTTCTCTTCTCTTCTCTTCTCTTCTCTAAACCCTATACCTCTTCTCTTCTATTTTTTTCTCTTTCTTTTCTCTTCCTTGAACCCTAAACCTCATCTCTTCTCTTCTCTGAAGCTCTTCTCTTCTCTTCTTATTCTCTTCTTTAAACCTTAGACCTCTTCTCTTCTCTTTCTCTTCTCTTCTTTAAACCCTAAACATGTTTTCATCTCTTCTTTTTCACTTCTCTAAACCGTAAAGCATTAGCTAGATTTTTCCCTTTGTATTTTCAGCCCACTTTCTTGCCTGAAGACACCTATTTTCAGCAATGTACTGGCCAGGCTATACTAGGATCTTTTGACCACATGCCCTTCTCCTGTACTAAATCTTTAAATCTTTTTTTTTTAAATTTATTTTATTTTTTTAATGGCTAAAAATCGTGTTTTTTGACTTTTCAAGTCCTATTTAAAAACTAGACATTGATTTAGGGTTTAAGATTTCAAGAACTCCGTGATGGCACTCAATGCCACACTGCTGCTGTGTCGTTTCACTATAGCATCAGACATTTCCCCGTTGAAGGACACTGCCAAAATGCATGCAACAACAACGGGGGTTCAACATCCCAGACAATGCACCCCTAGTGGTCTACCAAGCAACCTCGGCCAGGCACTAGCTAGTCATGGGCCTTAAGACCGATACCTCACTTGTTGACGCGCGGTCATCCAAGATGGAAATAGCCATCAAGAACATTGCGGCTCTCGCGGCCATTGGCAACCTTATGGTCGACCAACTGATAGAGCATGAGGTGACTACGACTATCATAACCAAGGCTACATTTGCGGAGGAGCCCAAATGGACCACAGTGATGGTCGAGAACGTGCACCAAGTGGTCAGCCGAGCTGTGGAGACCCTAGCCAACGCACCCAAACACGAGGAGCACAAGCTCAACCTGCGCCTCATGGGCTTGGAGGCCAAGGAGGACAAGACTGAGAAGGAGCTGGTGTAGTGGCTCAACACATAACTATTGCAGGGCCAAATTGAGGATGTGTGCCAAGGTCATTGCTACCACACAGCAACGACCTGCGACTGCACGAGCCTTCGCCTCGATGGCAAATGTGTGCCCCGGCATAGTGTTACTCAAGTTTACAATGAGCGAAGACCGCCAGGCCACACTGCAAGGGCACAAGCCACACTGCAAGGGACAAGCCGCACTACAAGGGCATAAGCCACACTGCAAGGGACAAGCCGCACTGCAAGGGACAAGCCACACTGCAAAGGCACAAGCCGCACTTCAAGGGACAAGCCGCACTACAAGGGCACGAGGGCCTTACGGGGACCAAGTTGGGCTTAGAGGAGGACCTCATGCCCACACATCAGGTGCACAAGTTGAAGTTGTGGCTGCTATTCAAGGAGGCCAAGGCGGCATGCAAGCGCACCTTTTAGCGCATAGCCAAGCTCTTCGTCAACGGCATTTAGAATTGCCTGCCCTCCTCTATTTAGGGGCACAAGGACAAGAGAAACCTATGCGTGGTATTATGGAACATGCACGGGGGTGGTGTAAATAAACAAGAAACAAGGGTGCAAATACTAAAGTTGTTTCAGGGTGCTAACTTCGTTGTATTAACCAAAACTTGGCATTTCCCATGCCAACATTTGCCACATGTTGAAAGGTTTGACTCATTTGCGATAACGTGCATTGTGCAACTAAGAAAATCAAAAGTGATAAAACATAGTGAAAGGGTTATTGCTTATTTTCGTAACCACCTTAGCCCAAACTCACAGTGGAAAGAAAAAAACCACGATTATTATCTATGGCTACGAGTTAACATGGGTGCTGCCCTGACTTATTTGTCTACGTGGTGTACAATGCCCCTATTGGCTCCAAACATGAAAGTGAATCCTTGTTCCAAAACTTGGCAGTAGATATTGCTGAAGTTCAAACTCTAGGGGGCATAATACTATTGGGAAAGGATTTTAATGCACGTACTGCAACGCTACCAAATACCATTAACACTAGCGACCTTTGTGAACTATTACAGGCACCTGAACTTGCTAAGGCTAAGTAACTAAGTGTTGTGGTTAAGCGACAAAATCACGACACCAATGTTGGCGGTTAGGGCCATGAGCTCTTGGACCTATGCTATGACGTTGGGTTGCTCATCCTCAATGGCCAGACACCTAGTGACAAATCAAGGGAGTTCTTTTGCTTCGCAAATGGGGGGCGCAGCACTATCAATTATATTATTAGCTCACCTACATTTTGGCTAGTTGCTACACACATCGAGGTGATGATAGATGACACCCGCTATCGCGCGATGGGGGGAGATTCTAACCACAAGCCATTACGCCTACGATTGAGCGTCGACTACAGCTTTGTTGAACCACAACATACGGTTGTAACAAAAAAAAAATTGCTTGGGTTCAAATATGATAAATCAAAAGCGGAAGAGTATTAACTTACCTTAACAATGAATATTGGAAACTTATGGGTTGTTGATTCGATTGGGCATCTGGGGTAGACGAATCAGCTGACCCACTGCAGTAATGCGTAGGTGCTACAACAAAGTCTACTTTTGGCAACAAGCTTTCGGGAGGGAGTTGCAAAAAGAGACACTACCATAAACCTTAGTTTGACGCTCATTGCCATATAGCGAAACATGAGCTGAGGCTCTGGCTAAAAGCCAACCCTGACTCACATGCTATTAAACATCAGGAAAATAAACTTAAAAATTTATTAAAAAAGAAAAGAATTTTCTCGAAAACTGCAAAAGCTCAACATATGTGTGCGTTTGCTAAGGTCGATGCATTTTCGTTCTAGAGAAAGTATCAACCAAAGGCACCCGTTGTGGACAAAATCAGTGCAGTTACACTTTTGGAAAGCTTCCACGAGCTAATTGGCTAGTCTCCGGCACCCATGCAGTTGCAAACTAATCATTTGGCTCAGGTGATTGAACCTCCACCTAACTACACCTTGAACACAAATATCACATTTGCTGAGCTGCTTCAGGCACTGAAAGAACTTCAAAGGAGCAAGGCTGCTAGTTTGGATGGTATGAAAGCTAAGTTCATTTTGGATGTGGGAGAGCTATTACACATGCCACTATTGACAATGTTCAACTATTTTTTGATGGAAGGCTTTTTAATTTCTTTCCACTAAGGTGGTCCACACGCTCTTTAAACAGGGCGATGCCTCCGAATTCGACAACTATAGGGGGATAATGGTTGGGCCTATCCTAGCAAAGTTGTTCGCTATGATCTTTGAGAAAAGGCTACGCGAGTGGCCTAAACAACATGGGCTGCATGCCAAGGGTCAAGCTGGGTTTTGCAGAAATTACCACACTATTGACTAATTCTTCATATTACGAACTTTGATAGAACAGAGCAAGGCAAAAAAGAAGCCACTCTATTGCTACTTTGTGGACTTTAAAAAGGTGTTCGATATTATGCCGCGTGAAGTGCTATGGCAGGTGTTGGCTGGCCTTGAGGTGAAAGGACGCTCCTTACAATGCCTGCAAACGATGTATGCCAAGGATACCATACACATCAACCACCCAAACGAGGGTGTCACCTCTAGCTTCAAGTGCCAACAAGGTGTGAAGCAAGGTTGTCCTCTCAGCCCCTACTGTTTGGGCTATATTTGGATGCCCTAGAAGGGCGCTTAGATAGCAGAAAATGCAATGCACCAACCCTAGTAGACATGCATGTATGGTTGTTGCTTTTTGCAGATGACCTCGCTTTGACACCAAAGTCAAAGGTGAGACTACAACAACAATTAAAATGCACTCCAACAGTTCTATGTTAAAAATGGATTTACAATGAACATGAAAAAAACAAAAATCATGGTGTTCAATTCTATTGACCCATGCCAAGAATTTGTGTTTGAAGGTGACGTTATTGAACATGTGTAAACCTTTAAATACCTAAGGTTCCTGCTCAAGACCACCCCGAACCTAGATAATGCAATGGAACATCTAGCAATTGCCAATAGGTGTTCGTTATTCGCATTGAACCGCTGTTGTGCGGAGCTATGTATTATGGACAGTAAACTACACTCTGACTTCTTCAACACGTTGGTGCGTTCCACAGTAAATTATGCCTGTGAGGTTTGGGTGGACTCTAAGAAAATAAAAGTTATTGAAGTAATGTATCAAGGATTCCTTAAGTCCTTACTTAGGGTGCGAAAAACAACCAACACATCCATTGTGTTAGCAGAATTTGGCAAATTCCCCTTTGAACACTTTGCATGGGGACAAGCATTGTTGTACTATAACCGTGTGAACATAGTCACTAAAAACTACATTTTTGGAAAGGTATGGGAAGCCTAGCTCGCTATGCTTGCTACAAGAAAGAAATGTTGGGTTGGGTTCGTGAAAAAATGGTTACTCCAGAATTAGCCCCAAAAGGTGGTAGGTTTTCTGCCTGTGGTTCAACCACTGTTGGAAATGGTGCTTCAACTTGTAACAACCCATGTGCTCCAGGTGGGGATTGTTCAACTACCATTGGGAATGGTTCCTAGGACAACGCACATACATCCGACCCATCTAGTAGGGGTAAAAGGTTGGGTAGAGAGACAAATACTGGTGCAACGCGCACAACGTATAAATGGGAGTTCAGATGGCTAAGTTGGCCACGTTACAATTAGTGCAATCGGTTGGTGTTAAATCTACAATGGGAGGCCCAATCAACTAAGAGGTTGAGGCCCCACCCCCTCCAGGTTTTCCCCACACAATGTTCAGTGTCAAAAAGGTGAAGGATAATATGCGACTGGCTTTCATTGAAAAGCTCTTTACCAACCACGAAATTGGGACCAACGTGCAAACAAGATACTTACGCTTCAAGGGTATGTCATACGAGAGCAAAAACTACTTATGTGACATCAACTGTGTTCGGCTACGGAAAGCTCTAGCCCGGTTTTGGTATGGCAACATGCAATTTGAGTCATTGTTAGGTGCATGGAAGGGTGCACAATACGCAAGGAGGCTTTGTCGAGGCTGCGACTTGGGGAAAATAAAGGATGAAGAACATCTGCTCCTTTTCTGTCCAAATACACAAAAAATTAGGGAATGTTTTTGTTTGGTCCTACCCCTCACCCACATAAGCACTCTTGCTAAGCTCATGCAGACTATGAACATGGTCGCCTTGGCCAAGTTTGTGGCATGCTACCAATACCAAAAGATAATCTGTCCTCCATGATCTTCCTTTTGTCTAATGGACTTTCTGGTCCCAAATGAACATAAAATTGTAAATGGTAACAATAAACTCAAGCTTCAAACATTGCAAATAAATGTAAAATAATAACTTTAAAACAAAGTTCTAAAATAAGTGCCCACTTGAAGCAAAACTAAAGGGTGTTTATTTTTTAAACTCCCTTGCTTTGAAGGTCTTACCAAATGTAAAAATTGATGCAAATTTTTTTTAAATAGTCCCACGATACCTAATAGTTAGATCATTGAAAATAATGAAAATAATGATGGTCGCCATTTTGAGAAATGAAATGTTCACTCCTTGAAAACACCCACTTCTCATGAACCACATATTACATTTTAGGAAAGTACCTCCAAATACATTACAAAACTTTGTGCAAGTTTTCACATTTAGCGTAAAACCCCACATGATGAACTCATGTACAAATAAAAGGTTTAAGACTAGGTGGTAAACAAATCTAAAGATTAGCCCCACATTGATGGAAAAAAATGTTCCCACAAGCTAGGGGCAATCAAGTGCGAGAAACAATTTACATCATAAATTTAGATCATATGTAGATTGTGAGGTGATAGAAGTGGGAAGATTAGGTGAAAACACGCTAAAGCCTTTTACAAATTGTAATCACAAATATAATTTTTTTATAATTAACTTTTTTGGCAACCTATGGACATCACATCTTATAATTTTTTTCTTGAACTTATAAATATATTTGATTAACTTTAGATTTAAGCTAATCAATTATTTTTAAAGATCTTACAAATATTGAAGAACTTGAATGTATGGAATATATTTGTGACAAAATAATATCCATCATAGTTTGCACATATATTTCAAAATTGGGGTGGTGGGTGGAATTTTTGGGTGAATTTTTTCTATGGTGAATAATATTGATATACATCAATTAATTCTAAAACCATTTAGAAATTTAAATTTTTTGAATATAATTTCATTCAAACAAAAAAAATTCACTTTTAGCAATAAATGCATTATAACATCTTCATTTTAGGAAAAGAACACTATCATATGAAAAAGGAAGAGATTTATAGTTAAACATTACATTATTTTTTCAATTTTTTTTGTTTAATAATGCCTCATGAATCACAAACATGAGGCATTATGGCCTTAAAAACATTATAAGTTATATTTTATATGTACATTTGATTCAATCCTCTTCATCCAACCATTCAATCAAGATTAATTTTAATTCAAATTTCACTTTCAATTCCACAATATTATCATGGAAATTCTTTAAAATTTTACTTATGTTTAGGATCACCAAAAGGGGCTATCAAAATTTTAACTTACTACATAGTACAATACTTGTTATAAATCATTTTTTCTAATGAGAAAATGATTCACCCTTGGGTCAAAACATATAATGAGGAGCCAAAAAGGGTGTTGGATATGCAACATAATCAATCAAAATCAAACATTCCTTTTTTATTACCGATATTTGAAACCATTGTAATCATGGCAAGTTAGTCCTTTTTCCCTCATATGAAAATCAAGAAAATTAAAGTAAAAGTTCATTTGATTCAATTTTAAGTTTTGGTTTTAATTTAGAATGTTTGAAAATGTACACCTATTACATCATAGGGAGTCAATTTTACAAAGGATTATCAAAAGGACTCATATAATAGTTTAAAAATTCATTGAAAAAATATTAAAAATATCAACATATTAGACACATTCAAAAACCACTCATAATTTTGAAAATATGGAATTTTAAAATTTCAAAAAATTCAAAGAATGTTTCAAAATTGCTTCAAATTTTCAAATGTTTAAATTTTCATATTTATTTAATAATGACTAACCAAAAAAATGTGATGCATTGGGGAAATTTTTAATATTTTTAGAACAAGTTATAAAAAAATTATTCAAAATTCATTTGCATGCCAAAGTTATTCTTGGGAAAATGGACTTTTTATCCTTTTCCAAAGTAATCTCTTTGATTCCTTGTTACACATTTTGACCCCCTTAGTGTGTTTTCACCTAATCTTGCATCTATTGTTTGGGAGTGGGAAGGACCTTACATCCACAAAGAGGCATAAAATCTCTCTTGTTCCTAAATATCAAATGTAAGATCTAATTCTTCTTTTTTAGGAGGGATATTATTTCATGGATATTTAAAATATCCTTCAAATATATTAAAAACATATTTCTAGTGTTTTATGGACTTTGAACCACTAATTAGATGCCACTAGTGGGGGGCCTTCACACATATAAGGCTCCTTTTTTTATTACATAAAACTATTGGAAAAAATTCCAAGTGTATTTGAAGGGCACCTTATATATGTGAATTTCCCTCCTTAACCCTTCACGCCTTTCCTACACCTCATGATCTACATATAGTTGAATTCATGAAAATATCCTCCTCCTGCTTTATAATGGGTAAAGCCCAAAGGTGGGGGACATCCCCAATATTTAGGACTTAGGATGAAATAGTAACCAAATATGCCCTCACATTTTGGGGATGTCCCCCACCCAAGGGCTTTACCCTATAGTTAATTGGTGGGGGACATTCATGGTTGGGGTACTATTTTTTGGACACAAGACATAAGGTCTATGTTTTTGTTATCTTCCAAATAAAAAATCTATATGAAATAGATTTAAGTGCAAAATATTGAATAATTTAAATTATGCTAATTTTCATGGTGGTGGTGATTTTTCACATGTGTATGTAATTATGCATCAATATTTTGTTAAAAAATTTAAAATGTAGAAAATGACTACATAAGCTTTTATAAACAACTTGACATGTTTTCCTACACGATTAGTTCTTGCACATGTTGCTGACACTTGGGGCCACCAAATCTAAACCCAATGAATACAAAAATCAATCAAATGACCCCAAAAGAAAAATTCCTTTAAACCTTTTCGGAATGGATTCTATAGCCTTCCAAATTCTTATATTATATATTCTCTAATGAAATGCATATATGAACATAGATGTATGCATTATTTATTCACAAAAGAAAATTGAAATCAATTACATAATTTTATTTTTTCGTGCCTTTAAAATGAAAATGCAGTTAAAACAAAGACTCAAATTATTGGAAAGGACTCAAAAATACATCTATATTATATCCAATTTATTCTTGAATTTTTTTATTAGATTAACATGATATCATTCTAATTATAATATACACCAATCCATTATAGTCATGAAATTATAAATATAATAAAAATCTAAAATAGTCCTTGGTAGTCCTTTTTTATTAGATCATCCTTTTTGGTACCCTGACCCGGAATGTCCTTGATAAAGCTAACTACCATAGCTGAATAACAAGTTGGTGTGTTTTCTACCAAATAATTATTTAATTTTGATGAATCCATTTCAACAAACTTCAAAAACATTTCAAAAGATGCTTCACTTTCCTTCAGACAAAATCAAGTCTTTGAGAATTTATTTTTTTTGAAATGTTTAACAAGTCTAAAAACAATACTACTATGGGTATAAGAATTCATTTTTTCTATTTTCTGGACATTTCCAACATGCTTATAACTTGTAATCAAAATTGAGCTAGTGAACTTAAGAGAATTTGCAAGCATCATAATATCACAGAGGCTATCCCAAGGCAGGGAGGAAGCTGGATGATAAACTGCATGGTGCCTTCTGGAGCCAGATCTGGACCATAAAATGTAGCCACACCAGCATAATGGCTACTTCAAGGCCTGAGCAAAAGTGCCTTAATTGTGATAGGTTCATGTAAGGATGAAATCAGTGAATTACGTAACAAGCTATCTACAAGCAGGAGATGGAACTGAACTGACCCTCTGTAAGACAAGCCATGCATCAGTTATTTGTCCTCAATGTCAGTATTGGCTTCATTGAATAACTCTTCAAATCAACAATCATGAATACCAGGCTCACTATAAAACTTGCATGCAGAGTTACAAATCCCTCCAAAGTCCACATATGTGAAATTCCAGATCCACCCAATTGTTCCAAAGCAAGAGTGTTATTTCTTGTGTTATTGCATCCTTTGTCCTTACAACTAAGTGACGATGTTCATATCAAAGAATGTCACTATCAATATGCAGGTTAACCAATTTGCTGATACTATTGTTGATGCAAGTGTCATCTGAGGCTAAATGGAAGCTAAATGCCAGGGGAAGGTAAACCTAATCACTGAGATCTGGACAAAAAGGCCAGTCAATATGTTGTGATCCTCTTCAGTTTTTCATACCCAATAAACCAAATTGACCAAAATGAGGACTTTACTGAGATGACTATGGAACTAAGCGGCAGAGATGAAATGTGTTCTTCTATATGTGGGGAGGCCCAGGTGGGTGAGGATGCAGAGGTACACCCATATTCATACCCATGGGGACATTCATGTTCAGGCTCATAGCCATGCCATATGCTCGCATGTCCATCATATTTGGAGCCACAAGCCCCTACAACAAGGACCCACATATTAGAATATGTGGTTCTCTAGACACCTAGAAACCAGGTGAGGAAATCACAGTATGAAAGAGCTTTAGATATAGCTGCTGAGAACCCTTACCAGATAAAGCTGTTGGCCAGGAACCATTGTGTTGGGCATAAGCATATACGGCCCAGGCAAACCACCCATGCTAGGCAGCCGAGCTCTGAACCCTCCAGGTGCCATGAAATCCCACATTGGTGGTGGCCCCATGGGTAGAGTGGGACCCAAGGGTGGCCAGACATGAGATGAACCCTGTGAGATGGGCCTGGGGTTGTGCATAGTTTGGGTTGACATCATCATCCCACATCCTGGCAGATCCAATGGCCAGGCAGCAGAAGGTGGCAGCCTAGGTGGTGGTTGCAGAGGTGGTAACGGTCTTGGTAGCAATGGTGGCTGCTGCTGCTGACATACTGATGTAGGGTAGGGTGCAGTAGGAGGATAGGGACCATGTAAAATAGGGGGATTTGAAGTTGGCATCACATTTTGCACTACTGACCTAGTGGCACCAGCTGGTTCCAATGACAATGCCATGCCCACACCAGGAATTGCACCCTCACCACGTATAGGCCCACCTCCAGCAACAGCACCTGGGGTGCAGGGCTGAACTGCCTGAGATTCACTTGCATTTCCTGATCCCAATAATCCACAATAGTGACCCATGTCAAAAGCTAAGGTGCAACCTGCACCAGAAGTCAAGATCCCAATATTTCAACATACCAAATTGGACAAGAAAATGAGTGTGCAGATCTAAAGACTTTTTCAAAATCTATGCGATGAAGCACAAGACCCAACTAAACTTCAGATGAAGAAGCCTTGCACAAATATTTTTGTTCATGCTAGTGTGACTGGACACATGATCAACTGTTTCTCAACTGTCAGTATCCTCACCTTGTGAATGTGCATTATCATGCCTATTGTCATTTAGACTCTCAGCAGGGCGGTTTCTGCACCAGAACTTAGTGGTATGGTCATTGCTTCCACTGTAAACATCATACACACTCCACCACATGTCAGTCCAATCAGACTTTGTGCTGCGACATAAACAAGAATTGATCTGGAAAGACCTGCCAAACAGAGGAAATAGCACTGAGTTACCTGCAGAGAATGTGCCCCATGGGATGCCAGGCCAGATCCCATACACTGCTTTCATGTGCATTTGCAACTTCTGCTTGTGGACCTTCATGCCTGTTCCCCCTCCATTTTAATGAAACCCAAGTTTTCTTACTGCCCATGTCCTCATTGTAGGAATAAAACAAGTGCCCTGAATCACAACTGCCCATATCTGTGTCCTTTCCAGATTAAACAACAAGAAGCCTCCGGAGGAGGGAGGTGTTGTCATTACCCAACCAGCCAGTGAATCATGCTGCCATCAGAGCTTCCACTGACAAACAGCTCCTCATGATATGGGTGCCAGGCCAGTGCTGTGAGTGGTAAAGAAAGTGCACAGCTTAGTACATCACTATACATGAAACAAGCAGTGATCTCTTCCATTGCAGATCTGCATTTGTGTAGCTGCACTGGTGTTGCCAATTCCAAACCTCAGAACATAGTGGTAGCAGAAAAAAGGCATAGGAGAAAATAAGTAAAACCTGTGACATCCTTCTGATGCCCATGGTAAGTTTCCAACTCCTTGAATGTTCTAACATCATGAAGCTGCACACATGCACCATGACAATGATATTAACCCTCAGAATACTGACATGACAAAGATGACAAATCCTTTTCTAACAGCAGGAAAGTACCTTGATTGTTTGATCCCGGGAGGCAGTTAGCACCCAGTTGCCATTGCTGTTCCATTTCACTGACAGCACTGTCTTTTTGTGGCCATGTCTGCACCAAACAATGGACTTGATTAAAACCCTGTATGCATCATAGGCAGAAAGGATGGCAAAGGCTCTATAAACAGAGAAAGGTGCAGGCCATACAGGGTGCACAGCTCTCAACCTGTCTTGGCATCCCAAAGCTTCACCAGGTTGTCTTTGGCTCCTGCACACTCTCAGCAATTATTCTCATTTGGTCCACTT
>Ga0116227_10011598_pt1 | contig 14745 bp, 10 predicted proteins | sample S1TSphgellanicum_FD_89693 | JGI IMG/M metagenome (GOLD analysis project Ga0116227, IMG submission 89693) | Host-associated microbial communities from peat moss isolated from Minnesota, USA - S1T2_Fb - Sphagnum magellanicum MG | ecosystem: Host-associated > Plants > Peat moss > Unclassified... | reverse complement strand
GGGAGAGAGAGGGAGAGAGAGCGAGAGAGAGAGAGAGAGAGAGCGAGAGAGAGAGAGAGGGTCAGTAGACTCCTGTGCCTGATGATTACAGTAAGAACGGAGATGTGAGCACTTGAAACGCGTTGAAGCCTAGCAGCAGCTTTCAAAGCTTCGACTGGGCTCCGTGTGTGTCTGTGCATGATCCAAACTCAAATCACTGAAACCATACATGAAGGCACATGAACCTTCTCTTTTCATTTGGTTTCCCCTCAACGAATTTCTTTTACAAAATTGTGCATGCTTAAACATTGTGAAACAAAGAATGTTACAAGTTGCCTAGGGTTCAGGCTCTTTGCAGGGATTACTCCCCCACAAGTGGCAGTAGTTGCATTTGGACATTGCTGTCCAACATTAGAGCATGGATAACTCTACCTTGATGTATTCTCTTATTAGTAGATTGAAGACTGTTGCGGTTCATAGGAAATGACACATTTTTCTTCAACCCTAAACCCTAAACCTACATTGTTTCAGATTCTAACCATGAAATATACATACCTGAAATCTGATTGTTTCCTGTTGATTGACATGTGTTACAATTACTGAGGTTACAGTCTTAATTTCTAAGCTCAGCATGTGTCACCTTCTAAGTTTTGTTGAGATCATACTAGTATTGTTGAATGCATTCTTGTTATATGTGGGCTTTTGAGTCTTGCTGACATTTCTGCCATCTCTTGCAAGGATTCAACAGAGCAAGGGCTGATTCTCAATCCTCATATCTTGGAACCTGTTTATTGTTTGAGGGTGTGGGTCCTGAAGACCAAAAGCTCTCAAAGTCACTTCAGCTACTTTTTGCTGGAAGAATCTGCAGGAAAAAAGAAGTTAGTGCATCAAACTAGTTGAAAAGCAAAATGTGTAAATAAAGGGCCTGTGCAACATTGGTAACCCCATCTGCAATGTAAAAAAAGTTTTGCAAATGCCACTAGTATCAGCTGTGAATGGGTGGTCTGGCTTGCCAACCACTCGAGGGTATGCATTCAAGATTTGTTTCATAGCTCTGTTGGAACTTGATTATGTTCAGATTCTGAAGTTCTGATCTCTGCTTTCTATTGTGCCAGGTGCAGACTGCAGACATGCATCCCCCTGTCTACCACAAAAACCATATGAGGCACCAAAATTACAGAGTGCACCCACCAATATCTCTGATGACTGGTGTGGCTAGCAAAGTAAGTTCTCACAGCTTCTCAGAACTTTTGGGTTGGGGAAGAACAATGAAATCAACACAGAACTTGCCAACAACAACCTTACCTACTGTGGAAGAAAAAAGCACTTGAAATTATCATCACTGAATCACCCATAGGGTCAGTCACTACTCTGAGCATGCTATGAGTACTAAATATCTGGAGATTCAAGCTTAATCAATGTCCATCTTGCTGCTGCAGATATGATATAAAGCTTGAACAAAGTCCATTCTGCTAAAGATTTGATCCAGCATCATCTATGAGGAACAGGAGTCACCTTCAAACATAATCACAGCATAGATTGCATGATCACCTGGAGGAATCTATCTATCCGTAACAAAATTGATTGACAGAAGTAAAATTAGATCATAAAATGAGAGCTCATTTCATAGAATTTCAACTTCTTCAGTTGCTTTTCAGCTCTCTCATCCTCATCATAGGTGTTGAAGCTTTGATGATTTTGTGCACAGAAACATGAAACAGGAAGCAGACAAAGGCAATTGTAGAGCACTGGAGATAGGTAACACAAACACAGTTGTGAATGTACCAAGACTCTTGAGAAGGTTGTAGAAAGAACTCCCTCAAAAGGAAGTAAAAGAAAGCAAGCCCAAACAAAGAAGGCAATGAGCTTTTCACCATGCAAAGGGAAAAGGAAGGTTCCGGAAAGAGTCCTTTAAAAGGAAGTAAAAGATAGGGAGCACCAATAAAAAAGGCAATGAGCTTTTTCAACAGGCAAAGGGAGAAAAAACAAGATTGGATCTGAACCATTTGTTTGTTTGAAGGGGAGTGTAGGGGTGTGTTTTTGGACCATTGGATTGGAATTGTGTGCTGAAAATTTCACGTGTTGGTGGGCAGGAAAGAAGTGGGCAGTGGGGTTTAAAGCAATGTAAAAGATGGGATGATGTTAAAGAAACAGAAGGTAAGGTAAAAGATGACAATTTGAGGAAGGTAAATGGGAGGAAGGTATGGTAAAAAAGATGGCAAGTGGATTGAAAGTAATAAATCGGAAGTGTAAGATGGGAAGATAGATGAAGGTAAAATCAGAAGGAAAATGTAAAAGATGACAACCAAATAAGGATAAAAAGAAAAGGAAGGTAATGAAAAAGATGGCGAGTGACTGAAGTGACTAAAATGAAATGTAGTGAAAGGATGGCAAGTAGGTAAAGGAAGAAGGTAAAAGGAAAGAAATGGCAATTAGATGATGAAGAAGAAACCATTTAGGTGAAGGATGAAAAAGTAGATGTGAGGGCGGACAGAAGAAGCAGAAGCAGCAGGAGGGTCGGTAAAAATGGAAAATGGATGTGGGTAGAGAAAAAAAAAAGAAAGGTAAAAGACGATGGAATGTCGTAAAGGAGGTGGCAAGGTAAAAGATGATGGAAAGTGATAAAGAAGGAGGTAAGGTAAAAGATGATGTAAAGAAGGTGGTAATGTAAAAGGTTACAGAAAGTGGTAAAAGAAGGTTGTAAGGTAAAAGATGACAGAACGTGGTAAGGAAGGGTAAAAACAAAGGTGGTAATATAAAAGATAAGAGAAAGTGATAAGGGTAAAGAAGGTGGTAAGGTAAAAGATGGGATGTGGATGAATCCGTTGCGGAGGGGGGAGAGACAGCGCGCGCGGGGGGGCGAAGAAGAAAAGAGCGACGACGACAGGAGAGAATGAAATTCGCGAGAGAAATCGGCACAGGGATCGACAGAAAAAGTGTGGCGAGGGGCACAGATCGCGAGGGATAAGAAAGGATTACATACTGGGCTGGCCGGCAGCGAGGGCGAACAGAGCGGGAACAGAAAGAGGAAGGAAGGAAGGTAAGCGGCTGGGGGGGGGGCTGTGTGTGTGTTTTTTTTTCTTTTTTTTTTTTTTTTTTCCCCGGGTTTGGATTTTTGGGTAGGTGGGTGGGTGTGGTTTTGCACATCGATGCGGATGGTGATGCACAACGCAGTCGATAATATGGATGGAAGCTCGGACGAGCATCACGTGGTAGTGGGTAGGATGGAAATGGGTCCGGAAGGGTTGCGGTTGTTGGAGGACAACAATGGCAACCGGATTCTGTATGGAGAGAAGGTGATTGTGGATGAGGAGGATGAGCGGGAGGAGGAAGAAGAAGAAGACGAAGAAGACGGTGGAGGAGGAGGACTAGGAGGACCTGGTGTTGTGGATCATCATCATCATCGTCATGGTAGTAGTAATAATGCCCACAAACTGCAGTTTGTGCAGCACCTTGGGTACCAGGAACAACACCAACAAATAGAGAATCATAACAGCATTGATGGTGGTGGCGAGGAGCAGCAGCAGCAGCAACCTCATCACCATAACGGCGATGCTGGATATGGCGTAGGTGGGCGGCCACTTCATCATCAGCAGCAGCAGGAAGACGGGGAAGATGATGTGGAGGAGCCCAAGCTTGGTGAACTCGGCCGTGCCATGCTCATGGTTGATGGCGTCAACAACAAGGTTGGGGAGGATGGCCGTGACAGGCCGGCCAGCGACGTGGACGTTGGTACTGCACAGAGTCCGCATCCGGGCAGTGGTGGCGGCGGCGGGGCTGGTGCTGGTGGTAGTGGGGGTAAATCTGGGCGAGGAGGAGGGAAGACGTCGCGGGAACCGCCGATTGAGTGGAGCGAAGGCGCAACCAGCGTGCTGTTGCAAGCTTTCGGCGAGAAGTACCGGGCTCTGGATCGTGGCAATTTTACCAGCAAGATTTGGGCCGATATTGCTGCGCGAGTAAACGCTTACGCAATGACGGTATGGATCCTTGACGAAAGAATTAGTGGACTTGTCAAGTCTTTGTCTTTCTTGCCAGTCCGGTTTCATGTGTAGTCTTTCGTTTTCAATTTCTTTGGGGGAGCGGGAGAGACGGACCCCTCGTAGTAGGGTTTTGAAAGAAGACTGCGAAAGCTTTGTCTTGACAGCTTTTCTGTTGGATGCCCTGGCCTTCAGGGTGAAGAAGAACAGAAACTCAAACCCAATTTGCCAAAGTTTGTCTTGAGAGCTTTCCTTGTTGGATGTCATGGCTTTCAGGGCGAACAAGAACAGAACCCAAACACAATTTCTCAAAGTTTGTCTTGAGAGCTTTCCTTCTTGCATGTCATGGCTTTCAGGTGAAGAAGAACAGAAACCCAAACACAATTTCCAAAAGTTTGTTTTGAAAGCTTTCCTGTTGGATTCCCTGGCTTTCAGGGTGAACAAGAACAGAACCCAAACACAATTTCCAAAATTTTGTCTTGAGAGCTTTCATGTTTGATGCCCTGGCTTTCAGGGTGAAGAACACAAACAGAAACACAATTTCCTTCCCTTGAACATGCCACAGACACAGCAGAAACACACAGTAAAATTCCATTTGAGCATAAACAAGGGGAACATGAAACAAATGCTAGTCTGAATTTTGTTGACAAATTGAGTGATGCTCTTATCATGAATTGATGATGAGAGACATCAAACATGCAAGAGGCCATGTACTGATATGATAGGAGTGGGATGCATTGAGAGAGGGTTCATTTTAAGAGCAAACAATGGTGCACATGGAAGAAGGTCATACCAGGTTTTAGGTTTGTCTTGAAAGACACAGAACTGGAAAAAGCCTCAAACTCTATGTGCTGGTGGCAAGGTCTTGGTCTGTTGCATAAAGAGTTCAAATCTGTAGGGAGAACAAATCATATGCACAAGCACAGAGCTTGGAAGAGATCTTCAATTGGTTTAGTACATGTGAGGATGTGCACTTCCCAGTATTGCAAAGAGTTGTCCTCACTGCAAGAATATGGAATTTGATGCAGTTCTAGTGGTGCACATGGAGACAAAGGAATTTATTGCCTAGAGGAAGAATGGCAGATGCTGTACTACTAAAGAGTACAATCTCTTAACAAACATAACCATCCAAATGGCTGATATGCCTGTATTTATGGATTGGTTGGTTGGGTGGGATTTGCTTCCCTCATCTTTGGTTTTTTTTGTACATCTGGTGATTCTTTTTGTTTATGTTTATGTTGGTTGAAATCAACATAAGCATTCAAGTTGGCAGGGTTGACGATTGGATCAGCTCTTTGTATAGGTGATGCCTCTCAGATGCTTTGACTGATTTTTCATCTTTACCATCAACAAGTAGTGTATTTTAGAAGTTTTGAAAAGAACCTCAGAATTGTGAGGTTTTGCACAAGACATTTCTAGGCCTTGTAGGATTTGATAGGTTTTACTCACTCATTCATTGACAGAGGACTAGGCACTCAAAGAGAAGTTCAGAAACAAAATACCCAAGATTCTTTCTATTTTATGCAGCTGGAGAAAAAAATAAACCGGGTTGGGCTGGTTATTTAGTATTCATTGGTTGCTGTACTTGGAAGTCATATGGTTGCTTGATTGCTAGTAATGTTTGATTGCTTAGCCAGAACTTTCACATTTTTCCACGCATGTCTTCACAGATCAGTTCACTCATCATCATGTAGTGCTTGTCGACATGATGTGTATAGATAACTAGGTTGGTTGTATAACTAGTGAACAACTTTTGAAAGTGTTGTGTGATTTTGTTTAATCCTGTACAGGTTGTGGACAGTGGTAGTGTTGGGGAGGGACCCCCTAAAACCCAGGAACAATGTCGGATAAAGGTCAGCAATCTGCTTCCTTAACTTATCAAAACTGTTGCTTGTAGTCTTGTTCTCTTATTGGCAGAGGTTTTGCATGACAGCACAGTGTCGGTGTTGCTGGATGTTTGTCCATCTCAACCCAAAGTATGAGATGGACGAACATGATATATGTATTTCTAGGGCAGGGTCATATGCCATTACTCTAGTGCACTTTCTCTGAAAATGAACTTTGTTGGCTGTTCAATGAGAAGGTGGACAATCTGAAGAAACGCTACAAAGTGGAGAGGGAGAAGAAACGAGTGTCTGGCTCGACTATCTCAAAGTGGCCATTCTTTGACACAATGGAGGAGCTGATAGGTTCAAATCCAAGGCTCATGCGAGGAGTAGGAGGACTAGACTTGCCTCTATTAGCATTAGAGAATAGTGTGCAGCCACTGGCTATTCGATCTTCTCTGCAAGAGGGTGAGAGGATATATTACCTGGAGGCATCTGCTGGTGGAGATGGTGACCAGGCATCAGAGACTGTCCCCAAGATTTCTCCAATGTTTGAAAGGGGAAAGAGGAAAAGAGCTCTTAAGGATATTGAAAGAGAGAACGTGAACGCCCCTTCTCTAAGGGCTCTCTTTGAAGGATACAACATCCCAAGCATTATCATTGATGCTATGGTGCAGGAAGATATGGATGAAAACACACTCATCAACACAAAAGATATCTCTGCTTTGATCGATCAACTGCGGATCAAACACCGGCTGCACATCAAACTGGGCCCTGCTGAACGGATCAAACAGGCTATTGAGGCAGCAAGAGAGAAGAAGCAGGCAGCATAATTGCATTTTTTCAGAGTTTGGTGTGGGGGATATTGGAGAACAGAGTATAAGCATCAAGAGCTCTTGTGGAGGGAGGAAGAGGAAGTAGAGGGAAGTACATGGACAAGAGAGGAGAGGAAGAGGAGATTGAGCTTCTTTCACCCAAATGGTACATGAAGATCAGATTTCCTAAGATTTGTCAAAGATGCACCAAGAGATATTTCATTTTTTTGGTAGGGAAGAATGAGAAGATCAAATCTAATATAAATGGAGTTATGAGTATCAGAGGTAGCCTGGCAGTCTGTTTTGATGACTTCAAGCAGCTTTTCTGTTTTAATTTGAACAGCAGCTCTCTTACAGATACTCTGTTGTTCAATGACTACACAATTCTTGTGAGGTTTGGGGCAAAAGATGATGTAAACAAAGAACTATGGGTATTTTGTCTTCTCATGTACAGGAAGGGATGGACAGCAGTGATGTACATGTTATGATGAGACTTCTTTGTCCATGTCACTTCAAACTGTCTGCAACATGCAGTGAGGTCAATAATCTACCCAGCTTCTCAGCTGAATAGTTAAATCCCCTTGCCTAGCAACAAATTGTGATAATGCAATCTTTTCTGAAGCATCTTAGAGGTCCAAAACCAACTGAAATGACAAATTAACACCCAGTGAACTGTGATGTTGATTCTGCAAAATTGGCAAATATTCTGGCTAGCAACAACTGGGATGTGACAAAACTAGAAAAGACTAGGAATCTGTTTCTCGAAGGCCACTGCCAGTAAACTGTGGTGTTGATTATGCAAAATTGGCAAATATTCTGGCTAGCAACAACTGGGATGTGACAAAATTGGAAAAGATTAGGGATCTGTTTCTCAAAGGCCACAGCCGCGTTCAGAGAAAAGCAACATGGCTTACTTCTAACACCAAGCGAAGATGCAGACTGAAGCAGTTGTGGATTTACCTGTAGGATGAATAACATGGAAATACAACTTCCTTGCATACTAGAACATGATTGCACCCCAGGTAGGTGTTTGCGAAAAATCTCCTCTTGCTTCTAAAGGCACGGTGACTCTACCCATCTAATTCCTTTATCACAGTGGTGTGACTGAATCTGTAGCAGAGTGTCTCACTTGCCTTTCAGGGTGAGCAGCAGTTGCTTGAAACCTTGAGTCCAGGATTGGCACAGGCTGACTCACAGGATGATTTTCTTCCCACAGTCAAGAGTAGTAAGAAGACAGTGCCAATCTCAGAAGTGTCAGTCCACGTCGATTTTGAGGTATAATCAGCTATCAGATTTTTGATCAAGGGAAAGTTTCTGGCCTATCATCACCAACAGAAGTGCACATTGTTGACCAAGTGAAACCCCATCTATGATGTTCTTTGCTTGCAAAACTTCATACAAGCTGCACCAGAATGCAACCCAAAAAAATGAGATTACAGGTTGCCAGAAGCACAGTTTAGGACAATGGTTCCCATTGGCAAAACTCAAATTAAATAGGATATGCTCATTTCCAAAATTTCCAAAAAAAGTAATATGGTTCTGACATTGACGTACTGAGGCCTGCAGCAAGATAACACCCATATGACTCGGCACCCAGAATTGAATAAGATGTGAGTTCCAACTACTAAAAGTGCAATTCAGCCAAGTGTCACCTACAGCCTCAAATGGCTACTATCAGAATTACAATTGTGCTAGATGCACATGATTGGATTTGTCACATACTCAAAACACCACACAAAGATCAATGGCAGTCTCATTGTCAAGCTTGAAGTTACCTTGAGATTGAGAGTGAAAGTCTCGATCAGATGGTGATGAAAGCATGAAAGACCCTAGAGACTTTGAAGAGAATCTGTCCCTTGACAAAACAGACTTGACCATGTCTGCCCAAATTCTGAGATGGAGATAGTAGTAATAACTACCTTCCAAGTCCTGTCTCCTATCTGCATCCAAAGCTGAGAGTTTGAGTGAGGCAAATGAATGTCAAGTTCTATGAAGCTGCAAAAGACTTGGCACAAATTTCCAATGAAGTCACATCTGTCACAATGTTGTCTACTGATTGGATAATGCAGCAACACAATTCTATCTTGCATCCATTCAAAAGCACTTTGTTGCAATGGGCTGAGTGTGCTACACCTTGTCATTGAAGAAGCTCCACCTGTATCTGCTGCAGAAAAGCTCCTTCCATCTGGCATCTGCTCAAAGCTTGTTCTGTTACCAGTTTGCTACACCTTGCTATTGGAAAACACACTCATGTAAGTACATCCACCTCTTTGAGAGACAAAATACAACCACATTTTGCTAGAGACAATCTGCAATCTCCAATATAAGAGCATTGCAAGTTAAGACCATTGAAACCCACAAAAGATGCCAGCATCAATGCCTCCAGAGTCCACATGTAAACATGTATGGATTCAACCTCTTATCATCTCCACAACAAAGCAAATCAAGCTCACCTCCCACATGAGCTGACATATTGACTAGAGATTCAGACCACAAACAACATTGAAAGGGTCTCAGGTTTAGGGTAACACATAGGTAAGCTTACATTTTAGTATTAATGGTGCATGACATATCAGTATGCACCAGATGGCTCACATTCTCTAACATTACTATTCACACACATTCTGAAAAATGCTCCATACTGCAAAAATCTAAGGAACACTGCTCAGTTATGCAAACATGCCATATTCTTTGTATTCACACATTTTTTTGCACAAGGTCAATATTCACTACTCAAAGAAGTATCACAGTGATGCAAAGCATTTGCCAACCAAGTGAAATGGACTGACAATTCAGCTAGTGATAGACTTCCAACAAGGGCTCTTTATGTCTTGTATACAAGCATGCAGAATATGTTTCTTCACAAGTTCTGCGTAATGTGATGGAGAATGACCTACATGATAGGCAGCAGGTTCAACGAATCAGTTGAGCAAGTTCTGAGAGATTCACAGCATTATTAGGCTTCAAAAAGCCCACGATCTACTGGACCACCAATCTAGAATCTGATCATGTTGCTTTGCAGCTGCCCTGCAAAGGGCAGTGACCTAAAAGCAGAGATGAATAGATTTGTACACTAAGGGGAGCTGTTATTGTTATCCAAGGAAATGCCATTCTAATGGTCAGTAGGGGAACTTTGCTCTGACCTCTTGTAACGGTTCTGTTTGTTTAGGGAAAATTTGAGAGGAGGCACCTTGCGAGCTATGGCCTTCCATACCATGTTAACAGCATCATCAGGTTCCGAAGGATGTTGATATCTGAAATGAAGCTCCACTTGCTTCAATCTCTTCCACATCTTCACCCATTCCTCACTCTTTATGCTCCTCAACAGCTTCACCACAAAACCCTTCTGGAGGGCATTTTCTGACTTTACAAAAATGCAAAACTCTGTGTAATCTAGTACATCTTCGTAGGGCAGCTCAATCTCATCACTGATAACAACAGGGACACAATGGCTTGCAATAGCATCAAACAGACGGTTTGATGATGGGGTATCACCAGCCAGGTGAAGACAGAACTTGGATGATTGCATGCCCTTTGTTGCACTTTGAATTCCATCACTTTGAGTGTTGCCTGATTCAAAGTGGACACCTGGTTCCTCTTTCAACAACTCATAAAGTTGTTGCCGGATGATGCCCCCCTGCACATATCCAAGCAGTTTGTTTCAATACCATGAAGGACTCTAACTCATTATTCAGAATTGCTTGATTTCCTACATCTGAACACACTTGCACACTCACCTATAATAGGTAGGTTTCCATAAATTGCAAGCAAAGATGCTTACAAAGGGCTGGACAATGGAAAAAGAGATGACCTGAATATTCACCCTACAAAGCAAATGCACCTCAGAGTCAACTTGAAGCAATACAGGGTTTGGTTGGGATGAGAGAATGCCATGTGCTTATTCTCTGCTTCCCATGGTGGTGTGATTTAAACAGCATGAATCTCTCATTGCTCCATAGCTATATAGGTTCTCTGACTAGTAGAAATGAAGTTGTGACAAAAAGACTCCCCTTCCATCACCAGAAGTAAACTGGCTTCTGAGTATTGGAGCAATGTGCAGCTTGATTTGAGGTGCAGTCCTTGATGATAACATACACCATCAATGCTGGCTTTTGGAGCAGTGCTAGCAAATGCATGAATATGATCTCTGAGCAAGGCAACTGAAAACCCTAAAGCAGATCTGACCGTGGATAAGTAGGATACCTTGCAGAGGAATTGACTGTCTGTTTAGACATTAAGAAGGGAGGCCTTAAGAAATGGCCATTTGCAGTTAGTTACCTGGAAGGTCAAAACAATGACAAGGAGAGGGGTTGAGAAAATGAGGGTGGGTGTGGTTGATGATGATGCCTTACCTGTTTTCTGATGATAGCACCCTGGAAGAAGAGAAGAGTGTCACGATTGTTGAAGGTGGAGTGATCATCTTGATAGGATAGAACAACATGCTTGTATGGTGCTACAACATCTTTAGTGATGTTAGCAATTTCCGGGGTATAGCGACCAAAATCAGCAACCACAAACATGGCAGAGTGCAAAGCATCACGCATGATGTGCATGCTATTGGGATGATGGATGACAATAACATGGTCAACCCCTCCAGAAGTTTGCCATGCTGGTTGCCTCTTCAAGTAGTGCTCCAGCTTCCTCTGAAGCTCTTCATTCTCTTCAGAATTGAGCTCTGGCTTTGAGAATTTGTTGTAGCTCAGAGATGCAAAGAATGGGACAAAGATGACGTCCGCTGTTCTCCAATCATCCACACGAAAAGCTGTACATGGGGTGTGCCGACCAGGCAAATTGGAAGTAAATAGATCAGAGGTGAGCCAATACTCAGGACTATGCTGCTGGTAGAGGCCTCCAGGATACTCAGGTATGTCAGAAGAATCCTTAGGCCATACCTTTCCAGCAGGAAACTTCTCTTTGGCAATCATTCCATAGTGAAACTCTGGAGGCAAATCATACATGAAGACTTTGAGCTTGGCTGTGAGCGGATCGCATCCTGGAGGAGGAGCATAGTTGAGTGGCTCGTCCATACCGGAACGCATGCCATCTGAATGCGTAAGGATCTCATCGAAAATGGAGCGTTTCTCAGCAGGGTCTTCCTCCTCATCAGCTGCTGCTATCCGCGAGACTTGAAAGGGATAGCCGATCTTCGGATAAGGGATGTAAGCAGCAGCGGCGACTCTTTGTTGTTCCACCACAGGCACACCCAAGGAGCGCCCTACGATGATGGATCCGGACAAAGCGAAGACGGCGACAAGAGTGATGATGGCCACCACGGAACGCCTGGGCATCAGATTTTCGTACCCTCGCAAAGGCCGCACGTAGCTCGTGGAATCACCGCCTTTCTGCACATCGTGTGTGCTAACCGGGAGGGGGAGAAAAGGTGGATTGCCGTCATGTAGGTGCTGCTGCTGCTTCCTGTCGAGCAAGGGCGGCGGAGGGCTTTCCTTTCCTGTCGTCCCGCCCCCGCGCTTCGTTACCTTCTCCGCCCTACATGTGATCTCATCCGCCATGCTCATTCTTCTCCACCTCCAAGCAACATTCAGTCACCTTCCCCGCAACAACAAGAAAACACCTCTCTCTCTCTCTCTCTCTCTCTCTCTCTCTCTCTCTCCCAACAACAAAAGTTCCGATCCAGATACTGACGACAACTTCCTTCTTGTATCCCTCTCTGGATTCAACAACAACCGAATTCTTGTTTTCTTCTTGTGATCAAGAAAAAATAACGACGCTTCTCTTACTGATTGCGGGAGCGCAATAAAGAAAGAATCTCCTCTTGCCGGCCAGCATCCTACTGATCACCATCATCATCATACCTACTTTGTTTGCGATGGCAATCAAACACAAGAGCAGAACAGCTCTCTTTCTTTGGAATTTTTTTCGTGGCTTCCGACACCGAAATGGAGAGAGCAGCGAGCAATACTAGTAGTGCATTTACGTTATATAACAACCGGCGGGCATAAGATGCAAACGGCCGACAGCAAATGTGGAAGAAGTGAGCCTCGTTGCGGAAGGAAGCTAGCTCTTTGTTGCCTTTTGTGCCTTGCTTCCATTATTAGCTGCACGTGTTTACTCTTAGCTTGCCGCTTGCGAGAGAGATTGCAAAGCATGAAAGTAAAACTAATGTAACAGTAGAAGATGGTGATGATGAAGACGATGGACAAGATGATGATGATGAGGATGATGATGATACAGTACCAACATGATCGATTGCGCTTTGTCTTGCCTGATGCACATGCGAAAGAATGATGAACAATTGTGGAAAGTGGGGACGGGAACAGGCTTTCGTGACTGAGAGTAGGACACAAACGGAGGTGAGAAAGGTGCAAAAGGGGGAGGGTCCCACTCTTCCTGCACCAACCAACCCCTACCCTCCCTGAAGCACCAAGTAGCAGCTGACGCGCAGCAGCAACGACAACTACTCGATCCAAACCGTCCTCTAACAACAACAACAACAAATCAACTTCGTCAACCATCGAACACTCGACTCTTCAACAGCAAAAACAAATCAAAACTTTGTCGTCGTCATCAAAAGTTGTACTCAATTCGATTTTCGCACAGTAGCACACAGTCGATCGAAACTCCCCATCCGCTCGCTTTCTGCGATCATCAAACCCTAGTTTTCGAAGCCAAGAAACAAATCAGCTTTGCGCAATGTCAAACCCTAATTTCAAACCAAGAAACGAATCAGCTTTGTGCGATCGTGAAACGGTAATTAAAAGCCTAAGCCCTCATCATCCCCAAGGAAGGGGTGATGGCTCACCGGTATAGTCCCTTCTTGGACTCTAGAAGCTCAACAGATCGTGGGTTCAAAACCCAGTGGTGTGCAGGTCAAAGTCCTGATGGTCCTCTGCAAAAGGGGGCGACCTACCAAAGTCTTGTCAGGTTAGACTGGTTGTTGGTGTTGTGCTTCAAAAATAAAAATAAAGAGAACTGCTCTGGTGGGCATTCTGTTCTTCAAAATTGTCTCCAAACGTCAGAGTACAACACACCGTCCTTGAATTGCACTAAAACAACCGGAGCAGGTCTTTTCGGAGGTGTAATATCCTTCTCTTTTCTAGGAGGGATAGTCAGGGACATAAGGTGCCCTAAAAATACACTCCTAAATTTCTCGAGTGATGGCTTTAGGTCAATCATCAAACCCCAATAATAAAACCAAATGAAGTTTGCAAATCATATTTAAAGCAATTTTGATTACCTCCTCACCTCTTGTTTTTGGTCTCATTTTTTAAACATTTCAGGAGTTTGATTACAATAATTAGGTAGGTCATATGATTAAGAATTCCTGCATCGCATATTGTAAGAGGGGCCTTCTTGATTGGCCCCATCATGTCATCACTTTGGACATTTCCAAGATAAAGGACACTCAACATACATACATATTAATTATTGTATTAGCCTGGTAGGTTTGGCCATCTTTTGTCGAATATTTAATTAATTTTTCCTAATTTTTCAGTAGAAATAATAAAATAATGGATTATTTTATTTTATTTTTCCAATTTTAGTATTTTGGAAAGTTCGTTAATCAATAGAAACTATTTTCAACCCAGGTATCCTAATTTCAAGAACTATTATTAAGAATTATAATTAGGAACTATTGTCAGAAATTATTATAAGAAGTTTCAACAAGTATTTGCTCTCATTTTCAAAGATCTTTTGATAGCATATTTTTAAGAATTTCTCAAAATCGCTTGATTTTTTAAACCCAAAATTATTCACCGTGGAACCTGCCTGGCTATATACTATGGTTACTAAGAATTGTTTTCCAAAATTGTTTGTGATGGGGTTACACATCACTGCCCCCAATAGGTACCCCCAGTTTATAATGGGTTTAAGGGTACTTGGGGGTACCTATTGGGGGCAGTGATGTAAAACCCCAGTTTGAAATTTCCCATTTTCAGACTGGTATTTTTGGGTGGAGGCGGAGGGATTTTTTGTTTATTTGGGTCTGTTCCCAATGTGTTCCCATTAAGTTCCCATCAAGTTCTCATTGTGTTCCTTAAGATGTTCCCAATAGCACTTCATATTTTTTTCCCATATTAGAGATATCCGTAAAGTCAGGAACAGACAGCATCAGTACCCTGAATTTGGTCATACACAGGATGAGAATTTTTTTAAAAACCTGCAAAAAAGTACATTAGCATTCAAGAG
>Ga0116227_10011597_pt1 | contig 14745 bp, 12 predicted proteins | sample S1TSphgellanicum_FD_89693 | JGI IMG/M metagenome (GOLD analysis project Ga0116227, IMG submission 89693) | Host-associated microbial communities from peat moss isolated from Minnesota, USA - S1T2_Fb - Sphagnum magellanicum MG | ecosystem: Host-associated > Plants > Peat moss > Unclassified... | reverse complement strand
TAATGAAACCCATGAAGCGGAAGCCAGTGAGTCAGTGAGTCAGCTAGTAAGCGAAAGTGGTGCTGGTGCTTTGAAACCCATATACATACCCGGGTGCAGAGCCATCCAGGTAAGGGGGACGAGGCTGTCCGGGCAACCATTCTGCCATGCAGCTCACGCGGCTGCCATTGCTACACCCGAATCTCCTCCCGGCATGAGAGACACTTCCTGCATAAAATCTGGATCTTTGTGCAACTCCACCCGCAACAGCTGGAGCTGCAGCTGCCGCCAGTTGGGTACAGGCCATTGCTGTTGCTGCCATTGCTGCTGCTGCTGCTACTGCTGCTGTACTAGTAGTAGTGTGAAAATTTGCGGGTGCGCGCACTGTTGACGAGTCTCTCGCCTCCTCTTCTTCACCAAGTGCACGGCGCAGAATGCAAAGCACAGGAGGCTGTGGAGAGAGAGAGAGAGAGAGGAGAAGAGGAGAGAGGAGAGAGAAAGCAATATGGGATATCTCTGCGATCGCGTCCGCGGTTGCCTATTGGCTCTTTTCTCTCCTTCAGGATTGACGTCCCAAATGACATCCCGAACAACTGAACTAGATAAGGGTAGGGAGGGTGGGGATCTCGATTCCACCATTGGATGCAGCAACTGCTCATCTGTGCCATGGATTATTCATTTATGTAATTTTAAAACAAAATGTGGGTTTTAGCATTTATAGGTCAAATTTGGCAACAAAAATACATTTTTAGCGGCCCTTAATCCCTTTCTCTCTCTCTCTCTCTCTCACATCTTAGTTCCTTCTTTGGTTCCTAACCATTTTAGTGGCCTTAATCTCGCTCTCTAATGTTGAGTTTTCTTTGGTTCCTAACCATTTTAGTGGCCATAATAATCCCTCTCTCATCTTGGGTTCCTTCATTAGTTTCTAACCATTTTAGTGGCCTTAATAATCTCTCTATCGTCTTGGGTACCTTCTTTGGTTTCTAACCATTTTAGTGGCCTTAATAATCTCTCTATCCTCTTGGGTTCCTTCTTTGGTTTCCAACCATTTTAGTGGCCTTAATAATCTTTCTCTCATCTTGGGTTCCCTCTTTGGTTTCTAACCATTTTAGTAGCCATAATAATCTCTCTATCATCTTGGGTTCCTTCTTTGGTTTCTATCCATTTTAGTGGCCTTGATAATCTCTCTCTCTCTCTCTCTCTCTCTCTCTCTCTCTCTCATCTTGGGTTCCTTCTTTGTTTCCTTCATTTAACTGGAAAGCTTTTAGGAGCCTTGGTTGAGGTTTCATATTTGTAATGTAACAGTTAATAGTCCCATTCATCGTCATCCCCCTTTGATGTTGTTGTTGTAGCTCCAAGTATCCTATGCAAAATGTGCTCACATTTGTGACATGGGATTGATACATGGATAGATATCATAGTCTTTCATGCAATTGTTTGTTGCTCAACTTCATCGTGATACTAGATCCAGACCTCCATTGGGAAATGGGCTTGATCTGCCTTTGTAGAATTTCTAGTGTACACAATAATAAATTTCCTGAGAGATCAACCATCCCAACATAGTTCTCATCCCAAGCTCCTTAACTTCAATACTTCCTATGGCCTGTATCAGTGTATTATTGAACCACCTAGCTAGATCCAAGTTTAGTTTAAGTAGCAAGCACGCAGTAGAACCAATTACCCCACTTGGTTACACCACCATATGCACACCGCTATCAGTTTGAGACTTCCAAAAGGTCTCAACCCTTCTGAGGCTGATTAAACCCTAAAATGTTTTGAGGCTTGAGCCTCTATTTTCAAACATTTGGATTCCAAATTTCTTCTCAATGGTAGTCATGTGAGGCCATCCAACTTCCCTCTTCATGTCTCAAGTGAGGACTCAGAATTTTTACTGAAAAACTGGAGGGATCAAAGGTCACAAATCGTTCTTTCAATTTGATCCACAACAAGAAGATGATGAGATGTACAAATTATCAATAGTTTATACAACTACAAATCTCCCACAATCGTATTTTCAGAAAGAGACAGAGAGGGACAATTGGATTGGAAATTTGAGAAAACCCCCCCAAATAACATAAAGATGTTTGTTGGCTTTGCAAGAGTATTGGTCCCAATTGCAAAGGGAGTGAGATAAAATGATTCCTTTCCAACAATAATAACAAAAAATTATAGCCCACAATGACCCATCACTTCTTTAGTTTCACCGAGTACCACTGTACTCACCTCCACAGGATATACTAAGAATTGTCCTCTCAGATGTTGCCCACATACACCCCCAAAACATACTGATCCTAATATCTATCAATTCAAAAAACAAAAGGATGAACCTTCAAAGGATTCATCCCTGTGTTTTTTTTTCTCAACCAGTTGACTCTCTCAATAATTTGACATTTTCTGTAGCACTTCAATCAAATTGAAATACTAGACAAAAATCTTTGAGATCCAAGAAATATGAATTTCAATCAAGGGATCAAGCAAAGTGGCATTTTAGACAATGCGCCCATGAGATGGTTAAAATTGCTTGGTATTCGATTCCAATCCTAATAAAGTGAGACTTTTCTTTGGATTGCTGGATCCATCTAGTGCTGAAGCTTTTCAGTGTGCCATCTTGTTGCACTTTAGAGTTCTTCCAGCAAAACATTCTTGAATTAGTATTTGGAAAGGCGGGAAGGACACACGACTTTGTCCAGGACCTCCTTTGACCATAATGATTCTTCTAAATCTCTGTAAGAGCAGCCCTAATAGTTGGCAAGGTTTAGGATTTTGGGTTTAGGGTTTAGTGTCTCTAGATCATTGAACATATATCCTAATCTTCCAGTGATGCATACCTCATGGTGTGTGAGGGAACTTGAAAAATCTTGATTTGCTCAAGCTCCTGATTATCTTGTCTTGCCTAAATGTTCCAGCCATGATTGCAGCTCCTACATACTTGGGAGGTTCTGCAGAGAGAAAGCTTGTGGTTGTCAGAAGTGCTGGCAATCATTTTCATGTCTGCCCATGTGGTATTGTGATTATCAATATTGGCTTCACAATCAATGGACAAATTTGAGAGAGAGGATGTTCATGGTGACACATGCAAAGAATGGAGAAGCACCAATGTACTCCCACTTGTAACAAGATGGTCACATAAGTGAAGGTAGCCACCCACCAGACGTATGAATGAAGCACGGCCTTTGCTGTTCACACCAACATCCCTCTCTAGATTTTCAAGTTTATCTAGCTCGACTAGCAGGTCCATGCAGACACCTGCATCTCCATTGCTGTCAAATCTCTCTTGCACTTTCTCTACATTGTACACCTGCAACTGTCACCAGGACAAGAATTCAGATGCCACAATTTATCTGCATAATCAAGTCATGCAAATGGGATCCAATGGAGTTTGTGCAGTTGAATTCTAGCCTGAGTAGCCAGAAGAATCTGGCACACTAAACCACTATGAATCAGGGTATCCACATCTTCAGAACATCCAGATATGACCTCCCTTTCAGCTCTACAGCTGTTGAAACATTGGCAAAGTGAAGACCAGAAATAGCAAGAGAAAGATAACTACTAAGAGCAACAAGATTACAGAGATGACCTACACTCTGATTACCAGGGTGCATCTCTAAAATTAAAGCAAAAAGAGGCCAGATTAAAACAGGTTTCTTACAAGTGGGTAGAGTACACCGAGAACATCAAATGGGACACGGAGTTGCACTGAGACCTGTAACATATAGGAGAAAACAATCAAGTAACAACATAGTTGAAACAATGCTGTACCAGATAGTAAACCAGTGAAAAAAACAAAAATAGATTGACACTATCTGTGTAAGTACTGAGAATTGACTCCCCAACATACAATTCAAGTCAACCTGCATAGAATTGAGAGATAAGCCAATAACAAGTTTAAATATATATCAGATCTGACAACATAACCACAAACATATAAACACTGCAAATCACTCAGCAACTACAAAATCAGACAGCATCACACACATCCTGCTCTGAAACAGAGTTTGAAATGCTTGCAACTATTCCAAACTTGCATTTTGAGGGGCGGGAAAAGAACCTTGGGCTTTATGGTAATGGTTCGAGCATCTTTCAAACACTCTGTTGTCACTTTCCCATAAGCCCTCACCAAGCCTCCAGTCCCCAGCTTTATTCCACCAAAATATCTGCCAAACTCATTCCATTAGTTGATTGAAGGAAGTGTCTTTCTTCAACACTCGGTTTCATTTCACAATTAGAATAATCCCAAACCTGCACTGTAGAGGCTTACCTTGTGACAACCACCATAATGTGATCAAGTCCTGAGGAAGTAAGGGCACTAAGCATTGGCCTTCCTGCTGTGCCACCAGGTTCCCCATCATCACTGCAGCGTGCATGGTCTCCAATCTGCATCCATGTCAGTCTCAATCAACCAACACAATTTTATGGAGTAACACCAGAAACTTCCACCTCAATTTGTTTGAAGGACAATTTTGAGTAGTCATTTCACCCACTCAGCTGATGAACAAGCATTTCAAAGTACTTCTCTAAGGTATGATATGAATTGTATATTTTGCTGCAGTAAACCTCAATCAATCAATCCTAACAGATGTCTGAGAACCTCTGTACTTTAGGGATTGATTTTCTGCCTCCAATTTAAGGGCGTCCAAACCAAACAGATTTTGGCTTTGCATTCTTGCCCCCTTTCTCCTGCATGATGTGTTGGTCTAATGGAGGACTACTACTACTGTTGCAGTGTGTAGGAAATAGAAAGCCAAAAGTTCACATCAAAGTACACACCTTGAAAGCCCAGCAGTTATGGGATGCGTTTGATTTCTGCACCTGTGTACAGAACACAATAACAACAACAACAACAACAAAAATATTCCTCATCTCATAAATCCATGAAACCTGACTTTTCCGCAGCTTCAATGCTGTAAGCAGCACCAATTGCTGCTCCTCTTGATATTTGCTCTAAGACTACAAGCTATGACTATAAGCTATGTATTTATTCTGACACAAACAGGTGAAGTACATAGATGAACTCGGTCTCTAGAACAGAATTGGAAGCAACGTTCCACATGTAAAGTAGAGCTGCAACACATGCATGTATAGAAGGTGCATAGTAAGGTTTCCATCATAGATATTACATGCACACAGACATATAGATAGATGCTTTGCAGACTAATGAGAGTGATGATGAAGTCGTCGAACACGATTTGCAAGATGTGAAGGAACCTTAGAAGAACAACAACATGCAATGAGGATGTTGTTGGTAAAAGGACCTGAGAAAGAAAGGCTAATGCAGCACCTTCGTCGTCCACTGGAGCTGCGGACGCAATGAACTTACTGCGCTTGATCTCCACTGTATGCTGCAGCACCGGTTCCGCAAGCGTGATGTAGCTGCTGCCCTTCGTTGAGCCAAACGACCTCATCGACTTGCACTGAGATTTGCACGGCAAGAATCGACCCTTGCTACTCGACAGCAGAAGATCGGTAGCAGAGCCTGCCGTGGAAGCATTCTTGTACGTTGTCCTCCGCAGTTGATGAAAGGCGTTCTTCCTATCGACTTTGGCGATTTGATCAACATGGAACGCGAGCGCACTTCTTCGACTGCACCAGCTTGTACAACACTCCAAGGCTCTGAAAACCTGCGCTTCAACCGCACCTGTAGAAGAAGACCTCATCGACAGATTCTCCAAACCCGGACCAAAAGAAAGCTCCGTGATCGAGTAAGGCACACAACAGCGGCCCGATTCCTGTAATTCCCTCGACCACGAGGCGAGGCAACGGAAGGATACACGGACGAGAGAGATATAACAAAGGCACAGTTGGAGCGCTTGGCCGAACATGAGCGTCTCTCTCTTGCTGCGACGCGCGCACCTGCATCAGCGCACATGATCCGCTAGTATCGTGCGCATCTTCGTTAGCGTACATCATCGCTAGTATCATGTTCTAGATGCTAATGGCATAGCTAATCCATGTCCAGTACAGAGGAAGCTTGCAGAGTCTGGCAGAGATCAGATACAAAAGGATTCTTCTCTCGTGTCAGAAAAACCATTGCAAAGACAACACTTGTTGACACTTGTGACATCCTGGATGCTCTCCCTCCCTCCAGTATCATGTTGAATGCTACCAAAGAATGAGCAAGCAAGGAAAATTTGCATATGACCAAAACAAGGGAAAATTCTTCAATTCTCGATGCTTGAAGAATTGGAAAAAAATACTGTATCAAAGATTTCTTCTTCCTAACCTAAAAGGATTGCAGAACCAAACATCAAACTTTGTGAGTATTGGTGTAGTGAAATCTTCACCAAGATAAAGTAAATTAGAGTAATAGAATAAGTCATGCACTATTTACTTACAATCGTGCTTCACATCTGCCCACAAGTACCTTGAAACTATGGGGCATTTTGAGGGAAAGTTGAAGAGAAGACTATTTTGATTGCATTGCTAACAAAACACAATCACACAAAATGTCTAGAAGCTACATACATAGAACCTGACCATAAACACTAAACCCATCACATCTCTGAGAAAGGAAAAGAAAGCAATTTCTTCATGTCCTGCTGGATACTGAACAGTCCACTCTTTATTCCCTGCAATCATCGCCCTTTGTAGGTTGCTGTTGTACCCATGTTGATGAAGTAATCCGCCAGTAGAGAACAAAGAATACGATGGATTTGTGTCCCTACAGGCAGCACCAATGTTGAAAGGAGAAAGAGAACAATAGACAAGACACAAAACTGAGAACCCTTCCTTGCAGGGATTCTGCAGGTTGTGACTACCTCTGCCACTGGACCTCATTGCATGACCAGCAGGACTTGGAACCGAGTTCTTCCTCGTCATATACATGAGAAAACACAAGAAGCATCTTTTCCAGATGAGAATAATAGAGAGGGAGAATAAGTTAATGGTATTGAAGCAGGAGAACTCAACCTTGGATCCAAAATGTGAACAAAAACACAGAGCTGTTGATAGCAGTAGAAAAGGCTACAAAGAGTATTTGACAATTTAACCTCAAAGCATTCACAATTTCTCTGAGTTTCTGCTACAATGTACATGCATTCATATGCATCTGAATGACACAAGAAGAATTGATCAGACTGCTTGGACCCTGTAAGCATTCAAAGGAATAATGCATATGGTACCATCATGAATACAGGGAGGTGTTTTGCTCCTTAAGCTTCAGCACGTTCACGGCCTTTTGTCTGCAAAAGATTGGTACAACCAACACATCAAATAATGGTTCGGGTATAGATCATGTTATATTGCATTGGTTAGAAGGGTTTGCATGTGGGAGTGTGAAACATAGAGAGAGTGTGCAGGGACATACAAGGCGCTCGTGATCACCCATGATCTCCTCTATTAGTTCTTCAATGAGCTTATTGCTGTTATTTGGGACATGTGATGCAAATACAGTGTCTTTAACTCCTGCAGCAGCAAAAAGAAATTTGAGGAATCAAAAATGATAGAACAAGATTGGAGATCAGTGTGAAGTTTTCAATGTTTCATGGTTGATGAAGGAAAGGAAGCATGGAGAAAAAATTACCAGATTGTGGAAATGCGCGGACAAACATCAGGATCTCTTCACCAGTCAAGCCTGATAGGAAGCATATGTGTGGTACCCCTTGCACAACCTGCTTACCCCCAACCACAGTAATGAGAAGGGAGCCTTGACATCAAAAATACAAGCTCTCATTCAGTTCAAAAAACACACAAAACCAACTCCAGATGTTTTGATACTCATAACAAGCTTGTAGATTTCCAAACTACCAGGGTTAGGCCTGACATTCTGCCAATGTCAAGACAAGAGCTATATTGAAGACTGCTACAGTGAGGGCTTTGTTAGAAGTGATACCTGGCGTATGCAACAATTGGGAACCAGAATTTACCTCCACATCAGAAAGATCAGGCTGATCAGCAGCAAGGGCACTGTTTAGGGTTCCCTTCACCATCTCCTTAGTGTAGAGCAGCACCTGGAAAACCAAACTTTTTAAAACCTCTATGCAATTCCCTCTATATTGAGCATCCATACATCAAGCAAACAATATAGAACTGGCACTTGAATCATCTCTACCAGAAAAAAACTGGCTCCTTTGGATGAAGGCAAACTTAGACAATGAAATTGCAGTGAACAAGCCTCCAAGTGCAACAGAACAGCACAAACCTTCATAAATTCACCACCCATGTATGCCACCAAGTTTTGCACCTACAAGCATACCAAGAGTATACTTCTCATCAAAACTTAACAGTAATTTGAAAGTCCTGCCTTTCAGGAAGAGCGTGTCAGAAGCTGGAAGTTTGTAGTCCTTGCAAAACATTCCATGGATCATAAGCATGTACGTGATCATTGAAAGCATGCCAACTAATGCACCTAGGAGGAGTTCATCTGAGTTTAAGACCCAAAAAAGGTATGCTTACATCCACAACTTCATCCTTATTGAACCCCAGAAGCAGCATTGCCTGCAGGCCCTCATCCAATTCATACCACTCTGTATGAGACTGAGACTTAATGCTCGATTGATAACTTGATAAGAGCAAATCAATAAATCTACAAACCATCAAGATGTTGATGAATTCAGCTAACAATTTCCACATCATCAGAGTCACACCCATCCACATGCAACTTGCAGGATAACCAGAAAGAAGTGAAAACTTACTTACTGGTGGACCAAATCGAGGATCATCATCATTAATTGCCACAAATTTGCTGTCTTCCAATATCTCATCTGGCACCTCTGCCACACCCTAATAGTTGTGACTCTCCTGGAAAGGAAAATGTACATTCTACAAGTTTTGGTAAGGTTAGGTTAGGAGAATTCCTGCATAACAACACATCAGACAGCACATGTTCTAGAAAGCTAAAAAAATTTCGATGTCATATCACACTCAGTAGACAAATATTCTCCTGCACCTTTGTAGTTCAGATTCTCTATGTTGGTTTGCCAGGTTTCGAAAACATTGCTGCTCAATTATTCCCCACAGAATAAATCTCAGGGAAATTAGGTTTTAGCCTTAGGGTGGCTCTTTAATGGCCTTGTGCCCAAATGACCTACTGACCTTGATCTGTGTTTTCCTTGGTGCTCCACTTCAGTTCCTAAAAAAGGAATTACCTCTTCAAAAACCTCAACAATGGAAGCACAACAGTACTGCTTCCAACTGAAAAAGAAATTGCTAACCCAATGTCAGAGCACCACTCTGACATAAGAGGATATGACATATCTACAATATTGCAGACAAAAATCCACAATACCACATTGAAGGTCACTCTACTGTCAGTTGAGAAAATCTTCAAACTAACGTAACAAGAATGAGTGTGGTCAGAACCTTATGAGTGTCCCTCACAAAGTATAAGACCATCATCACCTTCATCATGAACAGCAGTGACCAGCTGCCATGACTCTCCACTGACTTCATCAGTCCCCCAACAGCAGGTGTCCTGAGTCCTCAATCCCCCAACTGCTTCCATTCCAAATTCCACTGAGGACTTTTGCAAAGCTCTAGAATGACCTAATGCCATGGACTCTAAAATCTGGAAACCAAAAACTGCAAAACGACAACGAACGGGAACTCAAATCAACGCTCCTCACAAATTACACGCAGTATGCAAATACATATCAGGGGGAAAAAAAACAAAAAGAAGAAGAAGAAGAGCGATGTACTTTCATTTGCAGCCGCACGGATTCTACGAAGCCGCAAGGATGTTGATGAAGCAGAAGCGGGTTTCTTCGGCTTCCATAATAGCTCCTCCTCCTCCTCCACCACAGACCTCCTGAGCCACAAACTCCCACTCCTAACGGAAACACAATGCCTGAAGATTGTTGTTGTTATACTAGGCCGCCAGGCCAAGGATTCAATTGCTCCATTCCTTGCCTTCAAGGAGGAAAGTTGGAGTCCACCGGCAGCGAAGGCGAGGTTGGCAACGGAAGGATTGGATACCATGGGCGCCATTGAAGAGGGAGGAGCTTGGCCACACACACGAAGGCGAAAATTATTAAGTGAAAACCCCACTACTTCGTGAACACAATAAAAAAACTGTTCGAAGTTGGAAACAATAAGAGAGAGTTGAATCCAAAAACATTTACCAAAATGATGTGGTTATTTATTTATTTATTTTTCAAAAAGAGACTAAGGAAATTCCTTTTTTTTAATTTTTTTAATAGGAGACTATGGAAATGATTTTTTTTTCTTTTTTTGAAAATTAGGCAAATACATAAAATTTATGTAGTTTTTCATTTGGTCCCACATTTTGAGGAATGTTCACCAAGTGTTGTTCCTTTGCAAATTAAATAACACTTTGTTGGCCTTGCCTACCAAGGCAAGGATATTGTGTTTAGATTCATTATAGAGTATAGTAGTAGCTTAAGGGATTTTGGATTACTGGGGTCTATTTTTAGATGAGGATTTTTGAAAGATGATATTTTGGCTTGTGTTGAAACTTGAGATTAGTTATTATAGAGTTATTATAATATCTTGAAAGGTTTTGGTTTCTTTTAGAGGATTTTTTGAAGATTATATTTTTGCATGGTGAAATATTTGAGTTTCCCTAATTCTTCTAAATTTGCCTTAAGATCCATTTTAATGTAAATGGCAAGGCCACAGTGTGACACACCAGTTGTTATATTGGAATTCATGTTTTAATTAAATAACACTTTGTTATAATGGAATGTGTTGTGAGCGTGTTTTCATTGGCTCTTCTTGTGTTGATAAATGAGAAGAGCTTCTTGGATTCAACTTGTGCATGGATGAGAGAAAATATATATGTGTCTGGTCGATGAACTTGACACTTGGTTCTCAACAAGGAAGAGATTTTGCATGCACTCGTGTACAATTTGAGATACAATTTTTGAACTGAGAACCAATTCATGGGTGACAGCTGAAGACCTAGCTCTATTCTCTAGGCAGGCTTTTTATCAAGTTGATTTTGCAAAATGAATAATTGGGCCCCCTTGTTAGACCATCTCCCACCTTGTTAGACCATCTCCAGCCATGGTGCTCAGTATGTGACCCTGCAAAAATATTTTTCACATCAAGTTCAGTTATTTACTTTTTTTTTCAACCCCACCCATAAAACTGAATCTGGGATAGCAAATAGGTGCGGGATTACTAATAGCAAACCACCTGGACCAATCAGAAACACTGACCAGCAATCAGATCATATTTATTACACTCTTTTCTCCAGGTGTACAACGTTGCTGCGCTTTTTACCAGCCATGGCAAACTGTCCAATCACGCTACGCCCGACACTATTTCCCAGAGCCAAACCGGCATGTTTTGACTTTTTCATCCAATTTTACCCTGCAGATCATATACTGGTCATCGCTGAGTTCCAAGGTTTTCTTTTTCAATTTTGTGATGTAGCCACACTGGCAGTCAATTACAAGAGGAAATAGCCAAATTTGGCTACAGGTCAGAGAGGAAAGTAGATTTAAGATTGCTACTATATTTTGGCAACCTGCTGGAACCTATTGTCTGAATATGGCAATGTCAGGCAAAAAAATCCTTCAAAACATCTGGCAACTTTGGCACATAATTTCACAAAAATCCTTTGTATGAGTTTGCATTAGATTTTCATTTGTCACCGAGTGGCAAAACTTCACTGGGAAAAAAAAATGCTGCAGCTAGTTCCATTAATTTTTCTTGATTTTGTTTGAACCTGCCCCTAATGGGTAGAGACATGATGTGATGACCTGCTTGTTATATTCTCGAATTGAATGGCAATTTATATTTTATGGTCAAAATGACACAATTTCACATCAACAATTTGCAAATTAAGGCATATTATCACAACACAAAAGAAAAGAGAGTGACAACTTTCACCATCACAACAAGGAAAGTGATTTAAGCTTTACCAAAGGCAATTAATCTTCAATGTCCATTTTGCATATCAACCACCTTAGTTGATGGGCATGGTGTCAAAGTTTGAGTCCACTAATGCTTCCTTCACATTTTGTTCTTCCTTGATTTTTGTTGATCTTTGCAAATTCACCATACACTCTCCATTATTTTTGCTTCATCATGTTGCCATATTGCAAGAGGTACACTTTTATTTTTATTTTTGTTGTGTTTATTGTTGAAGTTGTTGTTTGTAACTTGACAATGGTGTTGGTAGTTTGTAAATTATTGGATGGTTTTGAGTTTTGAGTGAATTGAAAAGAGCTTGGATTTTGGAGGAGAAGGGGCCCATCAGAATCAAGATATATCTTTATGAACCTCTTTATTTTCAATTCATTCAACTTTCTACATAATCAAGAATTTAAGCTTTTGATTTCGCAATCTTTCTTTCTTGTTGCAATAGTCAATTGACATTTCTCCTTCTTATTTATGTGCATGAATGTTACTCTTGTTTCAATAGTCAAGTACAACTTTTTGTTAACTTTGGTATTTTATCATCATCTTCTTCATAGTCAATTGTCTCATCTTCTTGCTTGTTGCAACCATTAATCATGCCCTTTTTGTTTCTATAGTTTGACCAATGCTACCCCGCATAGCTCCCCCACTAGACTTTGAGTTCAGATTTTTTTCAGCAATGTGTTTGTTTTCATAGTCTTCCTATTAAGTCTAATAAATATGTTGATGTTGATTACCTTAAAAATTACTTTCGAACCATAAAGAAACATGTTTGTTGTCACATTGATGTTTGCCATAATGATCTTATTCTTGAAATCCATGTTTTTCTCTCAAAATCCATGTTTCCATTTTTAAAACCCATGGTTTTACTCTTGAAAAATGATCCACCTTCAACAACCCATAAATGTTAGCATTTCACAATAACACAATGTTAACAAATTGGTTTTATTTGGTGCAAGTGGTGTTAGTGTGTTTTAGGGGTTGCAAAACAAAGTTGCAATGTAACTTCATACAACTTATTCACCATTTGTTGTGAGAATGCATTACATGGCTCACAAGCGCAATCTTGTATTACAAACACTTTTAAATTTGGGGATTGCAAGGTTAGAGAACCTCATGCAAATTATGTGAGTTTACTTTTCCATGAGCCCAAAAAGGCACCTTGAGTTTTTTAAATTAGCTTAGATCATGGAAACAAAGGGCAACTAGATGGTCTTGCACAACATCAAAATGTGTTGGATCTCCATGTTGTCACCTTTGAAACATATCCTCTTTAAATATCAACCATTTTTTATAGAAATGGTGTTCAATTCACCAATTATTCCGATGGTGACTTCCATCCTTGACCTTTTATGTGATGTGGAGATTATATTATTTATAATGTGCTTTGTTCCAATGTTGAAAATTGTGAAGCTTTGATGAAATTTGTTTGATTGTGCAATGTTTTCATGTGCAATTTTGTGACAACCATGAAAATTTGCCAAGATGACATTCATAAACTTTATGTTAATCCAATTTCAACTTTCAATAAATCTATTTTGTAGCTTTCATGGGCTCACAACCACTACTCATCAGGAGATGTGCATGAAATGGTTCATCATCCCAAACTTGGGACTTGATCACCTAGCATTTGAGTTCAATTGTTAACACATTTGGGCAAAGCATAAAAGTGTGGAAATAAAGGTAATCATTTGGGTGATTTGTGATATATATTATGTTGTTGTTAATGGGGTGAAGCAACAACTTCATTTATTGTTGTTCAATTAATCACCAGTGGGAAACTTAGTTTCTTGCTCAAAAGTTAATGGATGTGTTGGGGGTTCTGTAACCTCAATATTGACTGCAAGATGAACCTAAAGTTAGGTTCACTAGGCACTTGAACATGATCAAATTTTTCCATTGTGCCCTTAAAAAGATTGAACTTTAAGAACAATGGGTTCTTCCTCTTTCAAATGTAACCACCTTCAATTTGAAATAATCCACCTTTGTGTTCTTCATCAAAAAAAATGTTCAAACTATCATGGCTCCTCCACATGACATAATATCTTGATTCGACTTTGAAGGGGAGCTAATTACAAGTCAAATTGTTAATCATTTCATCTTGTAATACATCAAATTGATGGAGGTTGGACCTATTTAAATTGTTGGGTTAATAGAAAATGAATGCACATTTAATACCCTTAATTTTATGAAAACAAAGTTAAAAAATAAGCTTACCACCCACCTTGATTTGAAAATTCACATGTTTTCCTAACATTTTTTTACCCTTGAAAACTTTTCTTAAGATGTAGCCATTTAGGAATGGAAGGGAATGAACATGTGGTATGGTGAAGATGCATAAATTTAAACAATGTGTGCAAAGTACTCACAAAATTTCTAGTTTCTTTGCTTGTTTATTTGTTTGGCTTAAAAATGGTATGAAGAACAGGTGTCATGTAATCTAAAGCTAGGTGTATCTTCCTTGAACCATACTTTGGCATTTATAGAGTTTTTTATGTTATGGAGATCAACAAAAATTATTTTGGGATCATTTCGTTCCTTGTAAAATTGTTGGTTCAAGGTGGGTTTTTTTTTCCATAATTGTGGCTTGTTTAGTATTTGGGTACTTGACATTTAGTAACTTCATCTATTCATAGGCCAATGTAATTGATTTATTAATAATATTAACTTAATTTGTTCATGTAGATAAAGCCATTGTTACAATACAACAAACAAAATACTTTGTGGTGGAGTTGAAGTCCCTTGCATGGTTTGTTGGGCCATGCCCCAAGAAGGGACAAGGACTATCGCATTAACAAGAAATTTTCAACTTTTATTTTAAGTTAACTAGATTCACACTAGTAGAATATGGTTTTTTTATGGGATGAAGGTTGATAGATTAAGGTTATGAGGGATTGAAAATGTCCAATTTAATATTTTTTCCTTTAACACTCACCCCCCCCCCCC
>Ga0116227_10011596_pt1 | contig 14746 bp, 10 predicted proteins | sample S1TSphgellanicum_FD_89693 | JGI IMG/M metagenome (GOLD analysis project Ga0116227, IMG submission 89693) | Host-associated microbial communities from peat moss isolated from Minnesota, USA - S1T2_Fb - Sphagnum magellanicum MG | ecosystem: Host-associated > Plants > Peat moss > Unclassified... | reverse complement strand
TTGTGGTGGGTTGGGATTGTGTTTTGTTCCTTTTTCTCTTCCTCTTTCTTTTCTCCCCCTGTGCATGTCTTTGGATAGGTTTTTTTTTTTTTTTTTTTTTTTCAATCTTACAACTGCACGTCGATAGATAGGTAGATAGACAGATACGTAGTTTTTTCTTTCTTTCTTTCTCTCCTCTTCCTCCTGATTTGTTTTTGTGTGTGTGTTTGTTTCGCTCTGGTCAAGACGTCAAGATTCAAGACTCTTGATCCGGACTTCAAGACTCAAGACTCTTGATCCGGACTTCAAGACTCAAGACTCTTGATCCTGACTTGAAGACTCAAGACTCAAGACTTGATAACTGCCATACGTGCTCCTTTTTGTGCAGCCTTGAAACAGCATGCACGCTTCTAGAAACCCAGTTTCTTGATGGGTTCCGTGTAGGTATCATTAGCGAATCCCTAGAATGGCGTTCGTGTAAAGTTGGGTCGGTGTTAAAAGAGACTATAAGGAATGCATCGCAGCAGAGGCGGTGTGATTTGCGCTTTTTCTTCATTGGGTTCTGATGCATTCTTGGCTCCAGTTTTGCTGTCTGTCGCAGAGGGGATATTTAGAGTTAACCTTTAATTGCTTGAAAAGTATAGTTTTAGGGTTCTAGGGATTTCTTTTTGGGTTGAACTCGATTGGAACCGACTGTCAGTCAGTCTGTTTGATCAAGAAGCTCTTTGCAATTCGTGGGAAATGCCCATGACAATGAATGGAAGATGTGTGAAGCATGTGTTCTTGTGCGGTGCTGGAGTTGATATATCAGATGTCTCCAATGGAAAGGCACCATCATCATCCCGTATAGTGTATGGTGTTGCACAAACAACATGGTGGAGGAAGGCTTCTTCTTCCTCCTGTGGAATTAGAAGAAACTGTTTAGGGTTACAATCTTTGGAGCTGAGAAGAAGAAGAAACGGATTCAGCAGCAGCAAATCAACAGGTAGCGTAGTGCCCATTACTTGCAGTGGTTCTCGACTTAGGGCACTCGAATTGCTAGTCAAAGATGAAGAAGTTTCTTACACTAGTACTACTATCACACCTCCAATTCTCCTTGAAGAAGATGAGGACAAAGAGCTTGACAACAAGCAGGAGGGGCCTGCATTCTTAGCTGAGTTGGATAGAAACTCACAGGTGAAAGGAAATTATGATCATGTTCTGCAATTTTTAGCTTCTCGTTTGGGGAACAACTTCTTTCAGGAGGTGCAGATTGAGGTTGATGGGAAGGAAAAGAAGCCATGGCGGGGGTTTAAGCTGGGAGATTCCATTAAACCACGGATTCAAGGAATCCTTCTGCTCAATTTGCTGACATTCCTTTATGGTAAGAAAGTCTTTTTTCTTCCTCAAAAGAACTATTGCAAACTTGTGTAATTTTTCCTTTGACCCCAAACAAGATGCAAGTTATACAGAATGAATGGCTGTTGTGTGATGTAGGGAGCAACATTTCGGTTATCAAGGAGGTGGAGTCGGTGTTTGACCCAGCATTCTTTTCACTGGGGCGGTTCACAATAGCAAGTCTTGTCTTCTTGCCGTTTCTAGGAGATGCATTGGACGACAAGAGATTGTTCAATGCAGCGTTTGAGCTTGGGTTATGGGCCAGCACTGGCTACCTCACTCAGGCGTTCGGGTTGCTCACAACTGATGCGGGTCGAGCCTCCTTCATCTCCACATTCACAGTGAGCTTGTGGATTCATCCAGTGTTTTATTTATTTTTCCTGTTGTTGGGGCTTCATTGATTCATTGATTTTTAAATTGTTGTACACTGTTCTGTTCTGCCTTGTTGATGTGCATTTCAGTAGACTCAGGTTTCATAGCTTTGCATTGTTAAGGTTTAAGATTAGGGCTAAGGTCTCCTTCTGCAAAGATTCACCACAGACAAATAGCAGTTTCTGTACTTCGTGGCATGGATGTAAGTGTTGTTTATATCAATTCTGTAGTTTGCAGTGTTGTAGTTGATAAATCACTAAAAACAGACAGAACATATGGTTTCTGTGCCTTGGTGCTTCGTATAGGATTTACTCATTCTTTTGGAAAAACATTACAGGCAACCTGTGTTCTACTGGTCATATATAGAATTAATGGAAATCTATGTTGAACTCCTCTCTATGTTGCAACAGCAAGAAATTTGATCAGAATTGCAGTCAATGTCATCCATTGTACCTGGAACTAAATCAAAATGTTGTGTGCACTGTCTGTGATCCATATTTGTCATATTCCAACAAATTCCAGTAACTGTCTTATGGGATGCATGCAATATGGTGGTGTTCCTATCAATGTGTCTACAACAGTGATGTTGTTCTGGTTGCAGGTGATAGTGGTACCCCTTTTTGCGGGACTGTTTGGTGCTAGAATTCCAATGCTTACATGGGGTGCTGGTACTGCAGCCTTGGTTGGAGTCGGCCTTCTGGAATCAAGTGGTGCACCTCCATCGGTAAACCTCTCTCTCACATTTGCAAGTCTTTTGTAAGCCTTCAAAAGTTTGCTCATGAGAAAAATAGTTTCATTACTGTAAACTGATGTCAAAATAGGCACAACTAGTTTCCACTAGCATGGTACTTTTCTTAAGGTTTTGAGTTTGGGACTCTGAGCTGGTTGCCTGTGCAGATTGGTGATGCTTGGATACTAGTGAGTGCCATGTTTTTTGGCATCCATATGCTCCGCACTGAATATCATTCACGAAAATTTGGTCGGAACGCATCTATGCCCATCATTAGTCTGCAGGTTTGTTGCTTTGCTACTTATAATTCCCTATGTTGTTCTCTTGTATATCACTGTAATTGCCTTCCAACTGAATATGATATGATACATTATGCTACACAGATTGACATTTCTGCATGCAGAATCTCAATTTGCCTGAAAACTGAACCTTGTTGCTGGAAATAACAGTTGGTTATCAGCAGGTCATCTCATGGATTGGCTCAGTCAATTATGAATGCAATTTGGTATCAGTGAACTCTGATTGGTTGTCTGACCAGGAGTGAGAATTTGTTGCATGCATTAATATGCTGAGTGTGTGTGCTTGTGCACACATTGCAGCTATGGATGATTACGTTGAGTTCTTTGATATGGTCATGCTGCAGCCAACTGAGCTCTGGTGATATCCTGCCTGACCTTCACACCATGAATTGGAACTCACTTCAGCATGCAACACAACATTTACCTTGGTTTCCTATTCTGTACACAGGATTTGTGACAACAGCTTTCTGCTTGTGGAGTGAGGTAGGAAGTTCTGCATGCAACTTTTGCCTCAAATGACTAAACAGTAGAGCATACTTATCACATTGCTTACTGTGAATTTCCACAACTAATTTCCCTTGAAACGAGGAGTAGGGTAATGCTCCTTGGAGCAGGCCATTCCTGAAATAAGCACCTGCCTGAGGCAGAGCGTAGGGCAGCTTATTTCAGGAATGCCCCACTCCAAGGAGCATTAATCAGTGTAAAGCACTGGTAAGGGGGAAAAAAAGGAATTTTGTTCCTGTGATACCCAGTGAATACCCAATGGGTGTCATGGGAAAAAACATGAAATGCTCTCCAGAGTAGTAACATGACCTCCAGATAAAGAAATTTTCTGCTGCTGCTTTACAATTGTTGAAAAGTGGGAGAAATGGCAGATCCTAGAATAACTCACATTCCTCAACCTTGTGCACAATGTTTTTCCAAGATATCTCTGAGTTCCTGAAAAGTATTGAGATGTTTTCATGGCTGTGATGTGCAGCTTCTTGCCATGCGATCTGTTAGTGCAACTGAAGCAGCAGTGATTTTCACTTTGGAGCCACTTTGGGGTGCTGCGTTTGCATGGTTTTTGCTTGGTGAAAGATGGGGTTTAAGAGGTTGGATTGGTGCTGCATTCATCCTGGGTAAGTGAGAGCACTTTTGTTTCCAAATGTGGCACATCTGTGCTTTGGGTTCAAAGTTGTAGAGCCCATGTATGCCTTTTCAGTTTCCATTTGGCTACTTCTTGCCTTGCAGGTGGGAGTTTGGTAATGCAAGTATGGGGCGCTCCAGAGGAAGTCATCAAATCATCAAAAACTCAGATTGCAAGTGTGGAAGCATCTGAATTGGGAAGGAGAGAGGTCATCAACCCCTCGGTTGATGATTTTTCCACTGAGACAAACAGGTTAGAGAAACCCACAAACGGGAATGTTCACTTAAAATGAAATCCAAGTCTGAAGTACTGAAAAAGTGACCCCAAACTAGCCTAAGGCTGCACATTTACAAGTACTGTCAGAGAGTTGTTGAGCAAGATGAAACCTAGCTCAACACATCAGGTTAACTCACAATTTTGGTTGAGGATAATGTCAGTTTTTCTAGGTGTGAAAAGGAGATATGTTCAATGCCATTCTCTGCATTCTTGTTAGCTTGCAAATTTCTATTGGCCTGCACAAAAGACCAACCATTTTAAGCCCATTTTGCTCATTTATTTAAGGGCCTAAAGCACCCCAAAGTACTTTGCAGTTTGCTTCACTGTATCTAGGAAACTGAACTGCTGAAATTTGGTCATGTGAATGTGGACATGTAGCACTTAATTTCAGATTGAGGCAATAGAAGACCAATCCCTTCTCTCAAAAATCCAACTTCCACTTTCAATTCTTTTCTTATTGAAACTGTATTTCAGGGCCATTATCTATGCCTTAATATACTGGAGACTCGTGACTCATTCTGCCACATAGTGAGTCACCAGGATGAAGCTCTTGAACCCTAGGAACGAGCACAGAATGTGCCCTCTAGAGCTTTGAGAGCCATACACAGGTCATAAGCTAGTACAGATCATTCTTTGCCCTCTAGAGCATAGAGAGCCATACGTATGTCGCTTTGAGAGCCATACACAGGTCATAAGCTAGTACAGATCATTCTTTGCCCTCTAGAGCATAGAGAGCCATAGGTATGTCACTCGCTAGTACAGATGAATCATCACATAGGATAGGTAGTTAACACCACTACCTATGCTACATGGTAGTGGTGGCCAATTCTGCCATATATGACAAACTTGAAAACCTGCAAAAACCTAGAAGATCCTACAAATAGGGCATAAACTTGCACAGGTCAGTCTTTACTAGCTAAAATGAGGTATATTTGACAGTGCCAGATCCAGTTTCCAGAAATTATTCAATCTGAATTTCAAACACTAACATGAATTCTCAATATAGCAAATCAACAATGCCAACTAAATACTTCAATTCTCAATTCCCAAATTTGAGATCCTCTTAGAAGAAGGGCATCATGTGAGGACATAACCAGAAAACAAAGCTAAATTCAGTATCCCAAAAACATACCAGTAACCACAAAATTTAAACCAAAAGAAATTTCACAATTCAAACAGCTGGTGCTATAACTCTAGACCTCAAGAAGCCAACATAATTCACTCTCTTACATCATTGTCCACAGAAATGGTGGATACAGATATACACCAAACAAGATAACTCCACAGAGTGTGCCAGGGCAGATAACTTCCACAATGGTTGATACATCGAACTCATGTGTAAGACATGAAATTTTGTAGATCATATCACTCAATACTACAAGACTCCAGCCGTTATGACACACAAATTGGTAAAAATGGTCATGTGGATCATATCTGCATACAAGAAGAGTCTTGTGCTAATCACAGGCATGGCGGAAGGCATCTTCCCACTGAAATATTGACTGTAGCACAGCAAATTCATGGCATTTTCATCATCACTGGCACCTCACTGCTAGCATGTTTACCCTTTTGCTCCAACACAAATGGATGGTGCTCAATTGCATGCAAGTGATGAAAAGACTCCTGATTGAGCACTCTACAGCTACAAGCTGCTGAGGTTTAGGGTTTAGACACCAACAAGGCAAACAAGCAAGTCGGTATGTTTAGGCATAAATAGCCACAGATGCAGCCTTCACTTCTGTGAGCACTTCATCAAAACTAGCCTTAAATTTGGCACCATCTTCCTCGCTTACTCCACCCTTTGGAGGTACAGGCATCACCAGCAGGCAGCTGGTAGGCCTTTTTGTTGACCCTGCCGCTCCCAAATCCTGCAGATGCATTCCAGAGACCCAAAAGTTCAGTGTTCAATGCATGAAACCCAACCTAGTTCTTTGCACACATCAGTACTAAGAAGGCAAAACAGACTGATGCAACACAACTACTACTACAGATAATCATAGATACTCTGGTCAGTGTAACAGGAGACCAAGCAGGCAACTTCATTCAGACAAATAAGATAGTACCGCAGAACAAATCCATAGCAAGTAGATTCAACTATATATCAATGAAATTGCAGAAAAATCTCTGCAACAACAAATCTCCACACGGGCAATGAGTGCGGTCGTTCATAACCACATGAGAGTCACTCACTCACAAAGTGTCAGAAAATCAACAATTTGAACTATGTTGGTTAAGCAGGTGAGTGCAAAAATCATACCTCCTTGGAAGGAACATAGATGTAGGGAATACCAGCATCTTCACACAATATCGGTACATGAGTAATCACATCAATTGGAGAGATATCACCAGCTATGACAACCAACCTGCACAGACATGTCTCCAGAACCATGTAAGGATCCCTGATATCTTAGCAATCACAGCAACTACCAACAATCAGTGAGAAGTTGAGGCAGTGCAAAACCTAGTTCTTCAAAACCACCTGCACGTTGATGATCATTGCCCTAATTTCTGGACAGATTTGAAACCCCCTTGGAAGAGAGCAGTTCTTGAATGTAAGCAATCATCAACTTCTTCCCTCGTATTCCATATAAGCTTCCAAGGAAAAGCAAGCAAACTACTGCCAGAGCTCTGCCCAGGTCTATAGTACAAAAACACTACGTCACCTACATAAGAGGAAAGAAAAGCTCATACCCTTTTTGTCCCTTTCTGATGGCCTTCACCACTTCCTTCACTCCTCGTTTCAGCTGCTTGCTGGACGCCGCTGCACCAAGCCACGCAGCATGTTAGATAGAGAGTGCCGAGCTTTGTTATACATTCCAGACAGACAAGCGGCGCAACTTACTAACGCACTTAGGGACACTCTCCTTAACATAAACTTTGCAAAAACAACAACAACAGCTGCAGCCATGCTTCCACAAGCTTCCGACATTGTTTGTTTGTTTCCCTCTACCTTTCTTAACAACTTTGAGTGTTTTCTTCGTCAGCTTCTTTCCAGCCAAAGGTTTGGATATCGGCGACACGGCCAAACGCTTGCGCCGTTCTCTTTCCTTCTCCTTCTTCTCGTCTTCTCCGTCGCTTCCCATTTCAGAGTTCTGATCTCCTCGACGATAATGTCGCAGCAAACGAGTCCTCTTCCTTCCCACCCGCAAACAACAACACTCTTCTTCGTCACCAGTCTCCCTCCCAAAGAGCTCCTCAAGGGGAAACCCTAAAACCCTTCAACCCCTGTAAACCCTACAACCAAAGCTTGAGGGTTTAGGGTTTCAAATACCCTAAACCCTACAACCAAAGCAAGAGGGTTTAAGGTTTGAAAAACTTTAAACTACAATGGATTTCTTTTTGGAGGCAAGGGGTGGGGATTATAATTAATTTCAAATTTGTCATTTTTTTTGTTTTTTTTTTTTTCATTTTCTTTCCTAAATTTCTTAAGAAGTAATTCAAAGTGTAACCCTACAACCCTAAAACCAAAGCTTGAAGGTTTAGGGTTTTAAAAACCCGATCATCAATTCTTTTCAAAATGCAAAGGAATGGTTTAAAAATAAAAATTCAAGTATAATTAATTCAAATTTGTCGTTTTTATTTTCTCTGATTTATCTTTGTAAGTTTCTTAAAAAATGCTTCAAAAGGCCACCTTACAACCTTAAAATTAAAGCTTAAGGTTTAAGGTTTTTAAAAACCTAACAATTGAAAAACCTAAAATTTATCACGCTTCAAACCCTAAAAACCAAGGCATGAGGGTTTAAGTTTAAAAGGTTTAGCAACCATTTTTTTCTAAATGAAAATGAATGGGTGAAAAAAATTGGAGGATGATTAATTTCAATTATTATTTTTAAATATTTTATTTGTCTGTTTTCCTAAATTTCTCAAAAATCATTTAAAAATAAAACCCTAAAAACCTTTAAAACCTTAAAAACCAAAGCTTCAGAGGTTTGTGGTTCAAAAAAACTTCATGATATATTTTTTAAATGCAAATGAATGGGGGAAATGTCAAAGACAAGACAAAAGTACAACTTTGAAAAAATTAAGGGACTTGATAAACAAAATACTTAACAATGAACAAAAACTATATGATTTTATTACTTGAACAAGGCACGATAGAAATTAAACATGAAATGAACTATAATTATTAAGGATATAACTTGTGTTAAAAATATTAAAGGGTGATGTCTTTAAAACCTTTATTTATAATATCCAATAGAACATTTTAAAAGTTCATCAACCTTTTTTAAATGTATGAAATTTATGTTAATTAAACTTTCTATAAGCTTCTAATTAATAAACTTTTGCAAGTTTATGCCAATTTGATATTTTTACAAGTTTTTGTTAACTAAATCACTACTCGAAAAACCTCAATTTTCAACTTCAATTTTGAATTTATAAAAAGTCATAGATGACAATTGTAACTAAATTTTTCATTAGTTACATAAGTGTAGTCACACCCAACATGTAATGCCAAATATGATTTAAGCATGACATTAATAAATGTCCCAAGAATGAAATAAACACCCAAACTATACTCCATCCTTTGACCATATAATCATTTGTAACTACTTACCACTATTTGCAATTACAATAACATCAATTACACATTGTCACATGTAAAGTACTTATATGTAAGTTTAAATTATGAAAATTAAATAATTTTTTAAATGTCATTCATCCAAATTGGACACTCTACAATTGTTTCACATGCACCAATCGCATTTTGCCACATGGTTAATGTGAAGATTTCAAAAGAAATAAATTAAAAAGTTCACTTTAGGTAGATAAGTAGGTAAGGATCTAGATAGCTATGTGAATAAATAGGTAGGTAGGTGGGTAGGTAAGGAGTTAGTAGGTAAGTAATTTTTTGAAATTTAAAATTAGCTTTTAAAATCAAGCCTTTTATTGACTTGTCTCAAATGACATTTTCTTTTTAAAGTTGTTTTTGTGTTTTTAATGTTTCAAATGCATTTTTTTTATAGGCTACAAGATTGAAATGGACGGAAAAAATATGGGATAAATTTATAAAATTTATACCATAATTTTTATCTTTTTTTTCAATGTTATAAATTACGTTTAACTAAATGTTTATAATAAACTTGTTCACCCCAAAATAAAATAAGATCCTCCTAAAGCAATTGGCTACCTACCTAAGAGTGGCATGTACCTACCTACCTATTTACTATAAGCCTATTTTATTAACTATCTAGCTACCTAAATTTAAATACATACATACATACATACATACATACATTTCCACCTAATTAACCTACCCATTTAACCCAACCTATTTACCTAGCCAAACTACCAAAGTAACCCTATCGACCTACCTTCCTAACCTACCAACCTAACTAAAGTTTGGTGAAACCTTGGTAAAAATATTGGTTAAATCTATATTTGGTAAAACCTTGGATAAAGCCTTGGAAAAATTTGACAAAACAAAAACTTGGATGAAACATTGGTAAAAATATTAGTTATATTGCTATTTGGTGAACCTTGGATAAAGCCCTAGAAAATTTTGACAAAACAAAAACTTGGTGAAACTTTGTTAAATTTATTGGCTAAATTAATATTGATGACACCTTGACTAAACTATGGCAAAACTAAAACTTTGGTTAAAACTTTGATCAAATTAAAAATTAACTAAACCTTGGATAAACATTGGTTCAATTAAAAATTGGCTAAATTAAGATTTACCTAAAGTTTGGATAAACCTTGATTAAACTTTGGTGAAACTAAAAATTGATTAAACCTTGATTAAACTTTGATTAAATTAAAACCTTGGCAAAACAAAAAAAATGGCTAAACATTAACTAAAACTTGGTTAAACCTTAAATAATTATAAATTTGGTTACACATTGTTTAAATCATTTATAAATTTAAAATTGGTTTAAATTAAATTATTATTTTGTCAAACCTTGGTTTAAATTTGGCTAAAGTTTAATTAATACTTGAAACCTTTAATTTAACCATCATTATATCTTTCATATATTAACAATAACCTTGATACACCTTTACTACATTTACACAACATTATTATATTTCATAACCTTAATTAGTAAAAATTTAATATTGAATTTTTAAAATATAACTTCAATACACCCTTAGAGGCGTACCCTTAATATATCTTTAATATATTTTTAACACAACTATGTCCAATTACTTGCAATTAACTTGTAGTTTGTAAGGTGATTAATGGGATTTACTATCATATTCATTAAAATCATTCACATGGAAGAATAAAACATTCAATAGTTGTAATGTAGTTGCAAAATAATTCTATAAATCTTCAATGTAATCCCAAACACATAATGGCATATAATCAAGAAATTGATGGTTGCAAAATACAAAATTTCTATTAGTGCATCTTTTATAAACTTCTCCTCAAAGATTTCATTAGTTTTACATCTTTTTTAAAAAAATTAACATATTTTTCAAAGATCCTTTTAGAATTTTTTTTTAATATTATAATATTTCTCAAGGATTTTTTTGGAAGGTTCTAAAAATTTCTAAACATATTTTAAAAAATCTTTTGGGAATTTTTTTTTTCTTGTTTAATATTTGTGAGAGCAAAGAAAATTGGAATACAATTAATTTCAATTTCTTTTTCTTTTCTTTTTTCATGTACATTTTTAATTTTTTCAAATAACATTCACAGTGAAACCTTAAACCAAAACTTGAACCTAAAAAACCTTAACAATAGCTTTTTTTTAAAATGTGAATGAACGGGGAAATAAACATTGGATTATGATTAACTTCAAATTTGCCACCTTTTTTTTTCTCCCTCATTTGCCTTCTTAAAATTGCAATTGCACCTAATGGTAAATCACTATTAATTCAATGTTAAGGGAGCAAAAAGTTTGTAGGTTTCATACCAAGAATGTTGCTTAACATTGAATCCTAGGTGGCACAAAATGTTAAGCAAATGTTAAGGTGTTGGTAGTTTTGTGTTAGTTACCATCAAATATAACAAAAATTTGATTTTAACATAAAACTACAATGTTAGCTAACAACCCCAAAAAGGAGGCTATAACTCCATGGTAAGTTATCATAATGTTTTGTCAATGTTCCCTATAAGTTTTCTTCTCATTCCCTTCCTATTTTCCTTTCACATTCCCCTCCACTCTCATCTACCAATGTCTCTACCATCTTCCCTTTCTTTCCTATACACCTCTCTTCTTGTTGGTTTTGCTCAAAAAACAATAGCCTCAACAAAGAAAGATCAAACTATATTATTGTTTTTAAATTACTACAAAATAGCAACACCTCCTTCATCCAACACTATGGATAATATCTTTGGGGTAGGCTTCTCCAATTTTGACAACAAACAAAGTGAAGGAAGTTAACAACCTTTTGAACTTTTATTACTTGCCAAAATTGTGTTTCCATTTGTTTGCAAAATTGATTACCAACAATTTTAAGCAATGGAAGCTTTTATTTTTCCTAAATAGTAAGAATCATGGACAATAAAATCTTGGTTAGTAAACTCTTGAACATCTTTTTTTTTAAAATCAAACATAAATATCAATTATGAATTGCATGTTGCATAATAATTAACTTAAAATCTGTCTACATACATGCAAAACTAATATATTGAATACATTGGTATACTTTTATTGTTTCAAGGTCCATAAGTTTTCATTACTAGTTCATACCTTGTTAATGAGGCAATTGCTCTAAGAAAAAATAAAGGAAAAGGTAAGAAGGTGGTTTTCAACCATACAATAGATTCCAATGCCCAAGTTCAACCCAAAAAAGCCCGTTAACTAAATTGGGAACATGTTATATTTCTAGCACTTGTTAAGGCCAAACAAGATGAACACATTGCAAATCTTGACATAGATGATGGGTGAAACAAAATTTGAAACTTAAGTTGCAAAATGGACCAAAATTGCAATACAAGTGATAAACAATGGGTGGAATGGGATAACTTGCAAAGATAAGTGGGGTTCCCTTGCCAAAGACTTCAATATCTAGAGGATATGTATAATTTATTTTTCGAAATTAATGTAGTTTTAGGATATGCATTTTTGCATAATCAAGAATTATGCATGTACATAACTAGACAACACTTGTACTAACCCCCAACACCACAATCAATCAACAAACACTTAATTTAAAAAAAAAATTGAAGCAGTTTTCTTGTTGGAAGCATAAGGGTGAATTTTTTTTTACTTTTCAATTCATAAAAACATGGTAGAAGCAATAGAGAAAGAGAGCGAAATGATGGCGAAATCCATTGATCGTATCAATGCCACAAGTTTGGTGTTGGAAGATAAATGATTGGAACCTTGGGACAAAATTTTGCATAAACAAATTCAATACTTCAAAGCTAGGGTTGAAGCCACCAATTACACACAATTAGACATGGTTCAAACATTCAATAAATAGACACAAGTAATGACCGTGGTCTTCACATGAGATGTTTTGAACAATAATGAACAAATAACAAACACCATTGAGAAACTTATTGAAAAATGAAAATAATAAAGTGAAACATCACATTGATTAAATGCAATGATTGAATAATGAAAAAGAAAATTAAACATGATTGGTGTTGGATACACATGTTACAAGTTCATTACTGCAATATGATTACAAAATCTAGATATTTAAACTAGTAAAAAACTCTAAATTTTTTTTTAAAGCATTACAAAAATTGATTTTGATACAATTTAATCTTTGAAGGATAAAAGACACAAGAAGAAAGTTTTGTGTTACCACATCATGTTATGTTCCTTGGTTTATTGAGGTAATGAGTTGGCTCCCTCTATATTGCATCTCCACATCTTTGTATGCCTTCAATTTGTGATTGGTTCACAATATCATCACTTGGAACAATACTACATTTGACATTGTTTTGTCCTCCTTGACAAGGGCCTGCCTTTAGCTAAATGATGAAAACTAGCCTACCAATGTTTTCCACTGGAGAATTTCATGCATCAAACAACAAGTAAACATGTCAAGAATGAATGTAACATGCAATTTAAATCTTCGTAGTTTTTTTAATAAAAGAAATTTAAAAATCATTTTCCACTATAGACCTACCTCTTTCATGTTTTCTTTTGTGAAATAATTCAAAGATAAAATGTTATCCATCCTCTTTGAATGGTGTTAGTACACCAAGCCTCCATAAATCCTAATTAAAGGAAACCATTCATCCCTTATCTAATTTCTACATGGATTAATTAACTTAAATAGTTTCACCCCTTAGTAAACAAAAGATAATAAGTGAATACTTACTATTGGTAATTAAACAATTACTAGGATGCCCTTCTAAATCAACTAAACCAAAAGATTTTTTTCACTAAAAAAATATTTTTTTGTTAAAATTCAACCCCATAATTGTTTTATGGTTATTTTACAATGTGAAAGTAATTCATCACATTTATGGTATTACTATCATGGAACATTTTCACTCTAAAATATTTTTTATAATTATTTGCCACCTATTGGTATTACCATAATGACAGTAAGTATTGTCCCTTAACAATTATGGATAGTTATTATCATTTATTGTAAAACATTGACAATATATATATATATATATATATATATATATATATATATATATATATTATTTTGATTTTGTTTTCTTTCAAAAAAACCCTTTGTTGATGTTCCACCCCCCCCTTAAGCTAGTAAAAAATGGCCACAAGAATAAACATTAATTAAAGAGTCAATATAACCATTTAAATCTCTATTAAGGAGGTACACTGATATGTGATTTGGGATGAACAAGGTAGTTAGGATAGGGTCTAATCAAGGAATTTTGTTAGTTTGAATTTTGAATTCTTGTTGCTTTGGATCATTATGATGTGACTTGGGATGGTTCTAAAAGGGGGAATTTTTGGAGAATAAGAGGAGAGTAAGATGAGATAGGGGAGTGAAAGTTTTTTTGGAGAGAAAAATAGGAAGACTTGGAGGTACTTGCAATAGAAAACCACAAACTTTGTTTTGATATAACACATATTTTAAGTGTTGTTTTGGGATTTTTTTCAACACAACATGAGATTATGCTATAATTTGGATTCATGTTTTAAGTAACACAAAAAAGCACAAACTTCTACAATGAATTCTATGTTCATTTTTTGTGTGAATTTTTTATAGTGTTAGATTATGATGAACTGAATTGTAATTTATTTTTGGATTTTTTTTAATAATGTATTTTGAAGTGCAGATTTTGGTTATATGCAATAATGATGAATATAATGTTGGAATGAATTGTAGTGTTAAGTTTGTTGAGACTTAAGACAAAAATAATGAACATAGGCATGGGAAATGCAAATCTATTGTTATAGTAGTGTGGAATATTATGCAAGAATTTAAATTCCATTTCTAACAATCTCAAGACCATATTTGGTAACCAACATGAATCATACATTAATACAAATGATTAATTACACAATTTTGAGAAAAAATTACAACAACATTATTATTTTCTTGATGATGTAAATATATATTTCACCTTCATTTCTTTTGTAAACCATAAACAACATGATTTGGTAATATTTTGGCATGAAATAATTGGATTAAAATCCCTACAGACTCCCACTCACCCATCCCCCTCTCTTCCCTCCTATTTTTCTCCTTTTTCTAATG